>Ga0207971_100048_pt1 | contig 133726 bp, 107 predicted proteins | sample LakWasMet56_HOW8_2_FD_183890 | JGI IMG/M metagenome (GOLD analysis project Ga0207971, IMG submission 183890) | Freshwater sediment methanotrophic microbial communities from Lake Washington under simulated oxygen tension - Sediment Metagenome... | ecosystem: Environmental > Aquatic > Freshwater... | reverse complement strand
ATCCATCTTTGTAAAAATAACGAGAAGAATCTGGTGTATGAATTTCATCGATTAGATAAATTTTCCCATCCTTTTTTCCGAATTCATATTTAGTATCTACTAAAATCAATCCCATTTTATCGGCAATCTCAGTTCCTCTTTGGAATACAGCTCTTGTATATTTTTCTAATAATTCATAATCTTCTTTCGAAACAATCCCTTGTTTTAATATTTCTTCTTTTGAAATATCTTCATCATGTCCAACTGATGCTTTGGTTGTTGGTGTAATGATTGGTTCAGGGAACTTGTCATTTTCTTTCATTCCTTCTGGCATCGCAACACCGCAAACCGATCTTTTTCCAGATTTATATTCACGCCAAGCATGTCCAGATAAATAGCCACGAATAACCATTTCTACTTTGAATGTTTCACATACGTGGCCTACAGTTACCATTGGATCCGGAACTGCAATTACCCAGTTCGGAACAATGTCTTCGGTAGCTTTTAAAAATTTTGCAGCAATTTGGTTTAGTACTTGGCCTTTGTATGGAATACCCTTAGGTAATACTACATCAAAAGCTGAAATACGGTCACTTACAATCATTACTAAATACTTGTCATCAATATTATATACATCGCGTACTTTACCTTTGTAATAGGATTTCTGATTAGTAAATTTGAAATTTGTTTCTGTTATAGCATTCATTTTATTTAGGGTTTAGATTATTATTTATTTGTCGTATAGTTCTACTATTTTCCTTACTAGTTTGTGACGAATTACATCTGTTCCATCCAATTGAATTATGGCAATTCCCTCCACTTTATCGAGTAATTTTATTGCTTGTGGCAAACCAGATGGTTGGTTTTTAGGTAAATCTACTTGGGTAATATCTCCCGTAATGATAAACTTTGCGGAAGCGCCCATGCGTGTTAAAAACATTTTTAGTTGTGCTTCCGTTGCATTTTGTGCTTCATCTAAAATTACAAAAGCATTGTCTAATGTACGTCCACGCATAAATGCCAACGGTGCAATTTGAATCACTCTGTTTTCGAGATAATATGTTAGTTTTTCAGGAGCTATCATGTCGTACAAGGCATCGTACAATGGTTGTAAGTAGGGATCCAATTTTTCTTTTAAATCACCAGGTAAAAAACCTAAGTTTTCACCAGCCTCAACTGCAGGTCGAGTCAAAATTATTTTTTTTACTTCTTTGTTTTTTAATGCTCTAACTGCTAGTGCAACTGCCGTGTATGTTTTTCCCGTTCCAGCTGGTCCAACTGCAAAAACCATATCGTTTTTGATTAGACTAGAAACGATTTTTCGTTGGTTTTCTGTACGTGCTTTTATAATTAAGCCACTGTTACCAAATACCAAAACATCATCTCCATGCTCATTTTCTTCCTTGTTATCGATTGTTTTACGGCCCGAACCTCCTAAGATTTGTGTTACAGCATTATCGGTTAGGTTACCATAACGATTACGGTATGCAATCAAAATATTCAATACCATTTCAAGCTGATTCAATTCGTCCTCCTCACCATTAGCCTTAATGGTTTCGCCACGTGCAACGATTTTTAGCTTCGGAAAACGCTTTTTAATCAGCTCCAATTTAGAGTCATTTACACCGTATAAATCGATGGGTGCAATATCTTCTAGTATGATTTTTTTTTCGCTCAATGCTTTATTTTTAGGATTAATTTCAAGAAAGCACGAAAATAACATATTTTTGCCTACGGAAATTTGAATAAAGTCCACAAAAAAGTCACAAATTACTAACAGATGGCAATTATCACCTTTACAAGTGATTTAGGTTTAAAGGATTACTATGTGAGTGCTGTAAAAGGTGCAATCTATAGTCAACTACCCACGGCCACTATTGTAGATGTAACTCATTTAATTCCAACCTTCAATTTATTAGAAGCTGCTTATATTCTAAAAAATGCGTACTCCAACTTTCCTAAAGGTACAATCCATGTTGTTGCTGTTAAAGCTGAGTCGAGTAAGGAAAGCAAATATGTGGTTGTGAAGCACAATGGGCATTATTTTGTTGGAACAGATAATGGCTTGTTTTCATTGATGTTCGATGAGTTACCTGAGAAAATTGTTGAATTAAATACTGCTGGTAAAAACTTCACTTTCCCTTCGCGCGATGTTTTTGCAAAAGCGGCCTGCTTTTTAGCAGATGGCGGTAATATCGACAATATGGGAAATCCTAGAACTGAATTGTATCAACGACTAGCATTTAAAGCAACATCCATGAATGATTTGATAAAAGGGAACTTTATTTATTTCGATTCATTTGGAAATGCTATTACCAATATTGAAAAATCATTGTTTGATAATACTGTAAAAGGAAGACCGTTCGAAATATTATTTACCAATTATAAAATTTCATCCATTAGCAATAGTTACTTAGATGTTAGGGATGGGGAGGTATTGGCCATTTTTAATGCCTCAAATCAACTTGAAATTGCTATGAATCAAGGGAATGCACGTGAATTATGTGGTATTCGACCGAATAATTCAGTTACAATAAATATTCTATGATTATCCGAATTGTAAAAATGACCTTTATACCTGAAAAGGTGGAAACATTTTTGGAAGTTTTCCATGCTTCAAAGCAATTTATTCGTGCAATGCCAGGTTGCAATCATTTGGAGCTTTTAAATGATATTAATTCACCAAACATTTTTTTTACTTATAGCTATTGGGATTCTGAAAACGATTTAAATAACTACAGAGATTCGGAATTATTTAAAGAGGTTTGGTCAAAAACTAAAATTTTATTTACCGCTAAACCCGAAGCATGGAGTGTTGAGCAGAAAGTTAAATTGTAATTTAATATAGAACGAAACTATTGCTATTCTATCTATAAATTAAAAACAAACTAAGAAGAAGATTTCAATGGGTTAAATGAATCTATATCAATTCGCTCAATTCTAACCAACGCAATCCTTTCTCATCCAATTCCGCAATTACTTTTCCTATTTGCTGGCTGTATTCAGCAATCTCATTTGCAGGTGCATTTCCAGAACTTAGCAATTCAGTTAATCTACTTTTTTCTTCTTCAAGTTTTGCTATGTCTTTTTCTAATTGTTCAAATTCGAATTTTTCCTTAAAGCTTGCTTTACGTTTATCGGAATTTGTAGTTGTTGTTGCTTTAACTTCTTCAATTGCTTTTATTGGATTAGGTGCAGGTGCAGCGCTTCCGTTTTTATCTTCGAGGTCTTTTTTATCTCTGTACTCTGTATAATTTCCCGGAAAATCACGAACAACTCCTTCGCCTTCAAATACAAATAAATGGTCAACCATTTTATCCATAAAGTAACGATCATGCGTTACAATTAAAACACAACCTTGAAATGCAGTTAAAAAATCTTCGAGCACACTTAACGTTACAATATCTAAATCGTTTGTGGGCTCATCCAAAATTAAAAAATTCGGATTTTTAATAAGAATGGTCATTAAATAAAGCCTTCTTCTTTCACCACCACTGAGCTTCGATACCATGCTGTATTGCACATCGGGCGGAAACAAAAACTTCGTTAATAAGCCAGATGCTGAAAGCTTACTTCCATCTGCCAAAGGAATAAATTCGGCAATGTCTTTTACAACTTCAATTACACGTTTATCTTCGTTTAATTTTAATCCTTCTTGAGAGTAATAACCAAACACAATTGTTTCTCCTGCTTGAATGGTTCCTGCATCGGGTTTTTCCATCCCCATAATCATATTCAGTACAGTTGATTTACCAACACCGTTTTTTCCAATGACACCGATTTTTTCACCTTTTTTAAAGATGTATGAAAAATCGTTTACAATTTTAGTTGCGCCAAATGCTTTTTTGATGTGTATGAATTCGAGAATTTTTCCACCAATACGACTCATTTTTACTCCGAGTTCTAATTTGGTTTCCGTTTTTCCACTGAATGCTTTTTCTTTGGTATCATCAAATGCATTTAAGCGTGATTTCGATTTAGTACCACGAGCTTTTGGCATTCTGCGAACCCATTCCAACTCTCTGCGATAAAGGTTTTTTGCTTTGTCAATTTCTGAGCCTTCTATTTGTTCTCGTTCTGCTTTTTTCTCAACATAATATTGAAAATTGCCTTTGTAGTTATACAGTTTATTGTTATCAAGTTCAATAATTTCGGTGCAAACACTATCTAAAAAGTAACGATCATGGGTAACAAGTAAAAGTGTCATGTCTAATGAAACCAAGTAGTCTTCCAACCATTCAATCATTTCAACATCCAAGTGATTGGTTGGCTCATCTAGAATTAATAAATTTGGTTCATCAATCAAAACTTTCGCTAAAGCAACACGTTTTTTTTGCCCCCCCGAAAGCATAGATATTTTTTTGTCGAGAAATGCAATTTTTAAACGTTGTAAAACTTCTTTCACTTTACTATCAATTCCCCAAGCGTTCAGTTCATCAATTTTAGCGGTTGCTTTTTCTAGTTGTGCTTGTGTTGTATCGTTGTAATCTTTTTCAAAAGCTTCGAGTGCATCTTCGTATGCACGAACTGCATTTAGGGCTGGGTTTCCTGTATTGTATATAGCTTCAATAACGGTGCTATTTTCATCAAACAATGGATTTTGATCCAAATAGGTAACCGTAATGTCTTTTCGGAAGGTTACATTTCCAGCATCCGCAATTTCTTTTCCAGTTAAAATTTTTAATAAAGTTGATTTTCCTGCACCATTTTTTGCAATTAAAGCAATGCGTTGACCTTGGTTTAAGCCAAAACTGATATTGTCGAATAATTGTTTAGGGCCGTAAGATTTTGATAGGGATTCTACTGAAAGATAATTCACTTTTTCTGTTTATTTAAATGGGTGCTCAATAATTTGCGCAAAAGTAATTAAATAAACTAGGACTTGTTAGGTTTCTCCTCTTCTTTCAATGAGTAGTTAATCTGAATGTTGTTATTTTCGGATTGATTAGTGTCGAAATGTTGTTCGCCACTTACATCAATGAGTGCATTTTCTTCATCGGAGCCCCAATCGTATTTTTTTGCCTGAGGGCCTTCTTTTCTGAAATTGTAGGCTGTTATAATTCCTGCTAAGGATCCTAATAAATGTGATTCCCAAGAAACTCCTTTTATAATTGGCAATATACCCCACACCATTCCTCCATACAAAAACACCACAAACATGGACAAGCCCATTAATCGTGCATCTTTTCGGAAGATGCCACTAAAAAACAGAAAGGTGACAAACCCATATAAGATTCCGCTAGCACCAATATGGTAGGAACTTCTGGCTGCTGCCCAAACCCATATTCCTGTCATTAAATAAACCCAAAAAAACACTTGGAAAGCTATTGGGCGATAAAAGAAAAACATCATTGCGCCCAATATGATTAATGGCAATGAATTAGAGATTAAGTGCGATAAACTACCATGCAATAAAGGAGCTGTAAAAATACCCGTTAGTCCGTGAATTGTACGAGGGTACAATCCGTACCAAAAAAAATCATAATCAAATGCAATTTCAAAAAGTTTTATCACCCAAAGAATAGCTACAAATAGAGTAGGATAGAGAAAGCTGATGAATATTTTGGATGAATTATTTCGCATATAATGAATGTTTTTTGCGCATTATTTTTGGCAAGTATTGTACCAATTTAAATAATGACATTAAGGCATATTTTCGAAATAGGTAGTTCTATAAATTACACAAAAAGTATCAAAATCAGCCGCTTACTAAAAAAATGCCACCATTTAGATTAAATTGATAGTTTTTTAGTTTTTTTATCATTAATATTGTAATGTAAAATTGTAATATTCTAAATGCTATATACCATGAAAACAAATCTACTAAAACTAATTTTCACAGGAGCTGTTTTTTCCTTTCTTGGAGGAACTGTTTTTGCTCAAGCAACTCAACCATGTTCTACATCTGAGGCAGAGCAAAAATTATTTGCAGCACATCCTGAATTAATTCAGCAACAAGCTAATTATAATGCGATTTTGGAACAACTGATTCAGGAAAGAAAAGGAATGAAGTCGGTTGAACAAGTATATACTATTCCTGTTGTATTTCATGTGATATACACAACCCAAGCTCAAAATATTTCAGATGCAAATATCATTGCTCAAGTAAATAGATTGAATTTGGATTTTAGAAAGATGAATTCAGATACAGCTTCAATTGCAAATGGATTTAATGCGATTGCTGCCGACTGTAAAATTCAATTTGCATTGGCTAAAATTGATCCAAACGGAAATTGTACAAACGGTATTGATCGTATCTATTCACACAAAACGTATTTGGGAAGTGATCAATCAAAGCTAAATCAATGGCCTCGTGATAAGTATTTTAATGTTTGGGTTGTTGACAATATTCCTTCAAGTGGAGCAGGTACTACTTTGGGATACGCTTACAAACCTTCTACAGTGCAATACGCTCCTTATAAAAATTGGGATGGAATTGTTATGATTTATTCTGTATGTAATGGTAATAACAGAACATTGACGCACGAAGCAGGTCATTGGATGAGCTTGTCTCATACTTGGGGTGATGGTGAAATTAATGTAGCTTGTGGTGATGATGGTGTCACTGATACTCCTGAAACAAAAGGTCATTTTTCAACTTGTCCATCAAGCGACACCACTTGTGGTGGAATACAACAAAATATCAATAACTACATGGATTATTCTAGTTGTACATTTATGTACACCTATGGTCAAAAAGACAAAATGAGAGCTGCGTTAGAAAGTAATGTTGCTGAAAGAAATAATTTATGGTCGGCTGCTAATTTGGCCGCAACGGGTATTACCCCTGCTGGTCCTGCATGTGCTCCGAAAGCTAATTTTTCAAGCAATAGAAATATTGTTTGTGTAGGTGGGACTGTTACATTTACGAAGCAAATAACAAATGGAACTGCAACAAGTACTAAATTTTATTTTGGTTCGGCTTCCGATGTAACTCCAGCAACATCCACTTCTACAGCTGCAACAGTTACAGCTACATACAATACGCCAGGTATATATCCAGTATCATTCGTTACTACAAATGCTCAGGGAACTGATTCTATTTACAAAACTGATTATATAACTGTAACAAATGTTTATGGTGATGTTCAAGGAAATGGATTTACAGAATCATTTCAGGATGAAAATTCGTTTTGGTATAATTGGAAAGTTAATAATTTAGATGAAAATGCAAATACTTGGGGAATTGCAAATGTTGGTTACAACAGTTCTAAATCAGCTGTTGTAGAAGGATACCTTAATTATCATGAAGATGTTGATGAGCTAGTTACACCTTCTTTGAATTTGGCATTTGTAAACAGTGCAGTATTATCTTTCAAATATTCAGGAGCATCAAGAGCGACATCTGCCGCAGATGCAAATGAGGCTTTGAAGATTTATTATTCATCAAATTGTGGTCAAACGTGGACTATTTTATCAGGAGGTACAATGACAGGAACTAGCCTTTGTAATTATGGCTTTTATAATGGCTATTATGTTCCATCTGGTCCATCTAACTGGAATACCAAAACAATCAATTTGCCTGCAGGTGCTTCTGTACAAAATGTTCGTTTTAAATTTGTTTTTGAAACAGGGAATGCTTCAAATAACATTTATGTCGATGATATCAATATCTCAGGTGTTGTAGGTATTGCTGAAAACATGAATAGTTTCGCGTTAAATGTGTATCCAAATCCTACAAGTCAATCTTCTACTGTTTCTTATCATTTAAAAGAAAAAGGAACAGTGAAGTTGGAAATAGTTGACATTTTGGGTAAAAAAGTTGCTGAGTTAGTAAATTCAAATCAAGTTGAAGGTAATTACTCATTTGATGTTTCTAAAGCAGAGAATAACTTGAATAATGGAATTTATTTCATTAGACTTTCTGTTAATAATTCAGTTGTTACTACAAAATTGGTTGTTACTGAATAAAAGTAGTGTTTAATTGCTTAAAAAGCGGGGCTATATGCCCCGCTTTTTTGTTTTATAATGGTTTGTTTTTAAAACTAAAAAAGCGTAATATTGCAATTGAAATTGTAAAAAAAGTCATATAAATGAAAAATAATTACTTAAAGTGTTTATTAACATCAGCTGCATTAGCTTTTGTTGCAACAGGCGAAGGTTTTGCTCAAAGCGGTTACAACTGTGGAACATCTCAAGCAAATCAAAAGGTGTATGCTAATGATCCCGATTTAGCTCAGGCTGAAATAAATAACAATGTGCTTTTATCCCAAATAATAAAAGCAAATAAGCAGATGAAAGCAGTGGAGCAAGTATACACGATTCCTGTTGTATTTCACGTAATTCATATTAATGGGTCCGAAAATATTTCGGATGCTCAAATTCAAGATCAAATAGCTATTTTGAATAGAGATTATAGTAAATTAAATGCTGATACAGCAAACGTAGTTCCTGCATTTCAAGGAATTATTGCTGACTGTAACATTCAATTTGCTTTAGCAAAAAAAGATCCAAACGGAAATTGTACAAATGGTATTGACCGTATTTATTCACATAAAACGGATAACGCAAACGATCAGTCAAAATTAAATCCTTGGCCTAGAGATAAATACTTAAACGTTTGGATTATTAAAACAATGGAAAGCGTTGGAACTGCTGGTTATGCATATTATCCATCAGCAACATCTACTTATTTATCACCATACGATGGTATCATTATCATTCATCAATACATTGGTAGTATAGGAACGGCAAATGTTACAAATTCTCGTGCATTAACGCATGAAATTGGCCACTGGTTAAATTTATCTCACACATGGGGTAATACAAATGATCCAACCGTTGCCTGTGGTGATGATGCCGTGAATGATACTCCTGAAACAAAAGGACATAACAGTTGTACTAACCGTTTTGATTTTACTTGTGATCTACAAACACTTTCTTCTACCTACAATTTTGCGGATGTAGATTCTACATCGGGAACTACTGATCCAACTGCAGCTCTTACACTTGCTGATTCTGGTTTGACATTAGGAAGTTTTTCAGCAGTTGGTGTTTCTACTAATTCAAATACAAATGGAATGTTTGATTTTGATGGATGGGATACTGGAGCTATAAATGGCGAAACTGTTTATGCAAACTTAACAGGGTCATTAAATACTGGAAAATATTACGAGTTTACTATAACTCCTAAGCCAGACAGAGCTTTAACATTGACTGGAATTACATTTACAATAAAAAGAGATTCAGCTGGTGCAAGAACATTTGCTGTTAGATCAAGTAAAGATGGTTATGCCGCAAATTTAGCTGCTTCTATTACTCCTGCTAATACGAATTTAAGCGTTCAGTCTGGTAATGTTTTCTTTGTAACTACCGATACTACCGTTTCTTTGGCTGGTAGTAAAATAACATTAAGTGGCGCTTCATTCACAAACATCAATAATGGTCCTATTACGTTTAGAATATATGGATTTAATGCAGAGGATGTAGCAGGTACTTTTGGTATTGATAATTTGAATGTTGCTGGAACATATGGAACGATTGAGAATGTTGAAAATTATATGGAATATTCTTATTGTTCAAAAATGTTTACAAATGATCAGAAAGATAGAATGCGCGCAGCTTTAACAAGTACTGTTTCTGGTAGAAATAACCTATGGAGTGTATCAAATTTAGCTGCAACAGGTGTTACTCCTTCAGGGTCTGCTTGTGCTCCAAAAGCAAACTTCTTCTCAAATAAAACTACTGTTTGTACTGGTGGTTCTGTGATTTTTACAAAAGCAATTACTTTAGGAACAGCGACTTCAACAAAGTTTTATTTTGATGGAGGTACTCCTGCAACTTCTACTGCTTCTACAAATACAGTTACTGTTACTTACAACACACCAGGTGTTTATCCAGTATCATTAGTAGCAACCAATGCTCAAGGTACAGACTCTGTGTATAAATCATATTTGATTACAGTTGGAAATGCTTATGGCGATTTCAATGGTAACGGATACTCAGAGACATTCCAAGATGAAAATTCATTCTGGTACAACTGGAGAGTTAATAACCCAGATGCAAATGCAAATACTTGGGGTATTGCAAATGTTGGCTACAATAGTTCAAAATCTGCTGTAATGGAAGGTTATTTGAATTATTTAGGCGATATAGATGAAATGATATCTCCTGCATTAAACTTGTCGTATATCACTGGTGCTACATTGAGCTTTAAGTATTCTGCAGCATCAAAAGCTACATCCGCTGCTGAAGCAAATGAATCATTAAAAGTTTATTATTCAAGTAATTGTGGTGCATCATGGACAATCTTAGGTAGTAGTGGTACAATTACTGGCGCTGCCTTGGCTAATTATGGTTATTATTCAGGTTATTATGTGCCAAATGCAGCTTCTAATTGGGTTTCAAAAACACTTACATTGCCTGCAGGAGCAAGTGCACAGAATGTAAGATTCAAATTTGAGTATAAAACAGGTGCTGCATCCAACAACTTATATATTGATGATATTAATATAAATGGTGTTGTAGGTATCACTGAACAAGCAAACAATTTCAACTTGGCTATTTATCCAAATCCAACTACAGAGACAAGCACAATCTCTTATCACTTAACAGAAAAAGGAAATGTGAAATTGGAAGTTGTTGATTTGTTAGGTAAGAAAGTTGCTGATGTAGCGAATACAAATCAAGCAGAAGGAGATTATTCATTTACTCTTTCTAAATCTGCAGCTAACTTAAACAATGGAATTTATTTTATCCGTTTAACAGTTAACAATACGGTGGTTACTAAAAAGCTAGTTATTGCCGAATAAGTAACAGTGATTTATATAAAAAGGGAGCCGATGGAAATCGCCTCCCTTTTTTGTTAAATAATGCTAAACCTGAATAAAATTTTGTTTTTAGTAAAAAACAAATTACATTTGATAAACAAAATATAGTTGTCGTGAAAAAAGTATTCTTTATCTTTTCTTTGTTTGCATCTACTGTAGCTTTTGCTAATGGTAATGGCGGTACCAACCCCGATAAACCAGAGCATCCTACTTCTGATACCTCAGTGAGTTTAAAGAGTTCAATCGTTATATTTAAATTAATTCCTAGTGCTCCTGCAACCAATTCGACTTCTGGGAGCCTAAAAAAAGCTGGTAAATTAGCTAGAACATCAACAACACCTCATACATCAGTTGATAGTTCATTTGTTTACAGAAAACGCCCTATTTAATCTTTATTTCATTCCTTCTTAATATTCTCCTAATATCCTCAGGTTAATTTTGTTCTATAAAAATTAATAGAATAGATATGAAAGATGCAATTGTGTATTTAAAAACAGGGGAGAAAAAATTTGGTGTATTATTGAGTCAAGAACCTTCCAGCCAAGATCAATACGAGTTTATTTCCAATAATAATTTAGAATTATTTTCAGAGACGCAAAACGCGAACTTTATTGAAGTTATGCAAGTTCAACAAATAGAAGCTATCGAAATTGATTTAAAATAGGTTTTAGGAAAAACCTCTTTGCTTTTTGATGTTCTCATAGGCATTTTGAACATGCTGAAATTTCTCTTTTGCCGCCTTTTGAACTTCCTCTCCTAAGGCTGCTACTTTATCGGGATGGAACTTAACAGCCATTTTACGATATGCCTTTTTTACTTCCTCATCCGATACGTTAGGTTCAATTTCTAGTATTTGATAATCACTATTTGTATCTCTAAAGTACATAGCCTTTAGTGAATTAAAATCCGCATGATTTACGCCTAAGTAGTTAGAAATGGTTTGTATAGTTTGCAATTCCAATTCATGTACATGTCCATCTGCTTTTGAAATCCCAAATAAGTAATGAATAATCTGTATTCGCTCCGAATGTGGCATGTAATGCTTTATTTGAAAGCAAACATCACGTAATGGTATTTCTTGAGTTAAAATCTCTTTGAGTAATAATATTTGTTGTTGAGCATGTGCTTCACCAAATTGTTGAACGAGGAATTTTTTTACAAAATCCAATTCACTTTTTAGCATTCGTCCATCACTTTTCATTACTGCAGCCGACAAAACGAGTAAGCTGGCTGCAAAATCACCTGCATGGTTGGTTGGTTGACTTGTTCTGCCACTTTCCGTTTTTACTGTAACACTTGCTGCATCAAATGCGGAACCCACTGCGAAACCCAACACGCCTCCAAGCGGACCTCCAAAAGCCCAACCAAGTGTTCCGCCTAACCATTTACCAAATTTTAACTTTGCCATATTTTTTAATATATATGCAAATGTAAGAGGTTTCTTTTATTGCACATAGAATCTGCGTAAACTTTTAATTGTATTTTTACGAAAAGAGTGAGTGCGGTAAACAAACATTTTTCATCCATTGATGTTGAATGTATTAGTTAATGATATAACGAATAATTAATTATGAAAGTAAAAGGTCTGTTTTTTGTTTTTTTTATTGTTTTAATTCGTATACAGGCTCAAACGCCTGCATCCGTGAATTCATCAGAAATTCTTCAGCAACTAAAAAAGCTGAATACTGTTGGAAGTGTATTATACATTGCAGCGCATCCTGACGATGAAAATACACGATTGTTAGGCTATTTAGCCAATGAAAAAAAATTAAGGACAGGTTACTTGTCATTAACAAGAGGAGATGGTGGACAAAATCTAGTAGGGAAGGAACAGGCTGAATTATTGGGGCTAATTCGCACACAAGAGTTACTGGCAGCAAGACGTATTGATGGTGCAGAGCAGTTTTTTACTAGAGCAAACGATTTTGGCTATTCTAAAAATCCAGAAGAAACATTTCAAATTTGGAATAAGGATAGTATTCTGTATGATGTAGTTTTGGCGATTCGTAAATTTAAACCCGATGTTATTATTTGTCGATTTCCTACAACTGGAGAAGGTGGTCATGGGCATCATACTGCATCTGCAATTCTGGCTTTAGAAGCATTTGATGCTGCAGCTAATCCAAAAATTTTTCCTGATCAATTAAAGTATACCGAAGTATGGCAGGCAAAAAGAATTTTCTGGAACACCTTTAATTTCGGGACAACCAATACAACCGCTCCCAATCAATTAAAAATTGATGTTGGTGTTTTTAACTCACTATTAGGAAAAAGTTATGGAGAGATTGCCGCAGAAAGTCGTTCTATGCACAAAAGCCAAGGTTTTGGCTCAGCAAAACAAAGAGGTTCTAATATAGAATATTTTAAATTGCTTAAAGGTGATAGCGTAAAATCAGATTTGTTTGAAGGGATTAATACAACTTGGACACGATTAAATGGAACTGAAAAAATTCAGAATCAACTAAACAATGTTTTAAAAGCATATAATCCTGAATTTCCCGAGAACAGTATTGCTGAATTGGTTAATATTTATAAATCAATTCAATCACTTGATGAAAAAAATGCAACATTAAATTATTGGAGATCTCTAAAACTTAGGGAAACAGAGCAATTGATATTGTATTGTGCAGGTTTGTTCCTAGAAGCAACTGCATCAGATTATATTGCTATTCCAGGTAACGACATTTCAATCACAGCTCAAGTTGTATGTAGAAATAAGGTAGAAGTGATGATGAATAAAGTATCGTATTTAAATCAATCTGACTCATTAGTTTCTTCGACTCTTAAACAAAATGAATTGTATACGTTTAAGCGTAAAGAGAAATTATCAGAGGCAACAAGCTCGTCAAATCCTTATTGGTTAAATAAGCAAGCTAGCAATGGACGTTATAATGTTAGTTCAATTTCTTTAATAGGTAAGCCAGAGAATGATGTCTCTACTAAAGTACAGTTCGATATTACAATTGCTGGTTTAAATTTTAAAATAGACAGGAGTATTGTTTATAAAAGTACCGATCCTGTTAAAGGAGAAATATACCGACCATTAGAAATATTACCTCCTGCTACAATAAACTTTATGGAGAAAGTTTTTGTTTTTTCAGATGTTCCTTCAAAAACGATACAATTGGTTGTAAAAGCAAATGCAGCAACTGTTAGTGGAACGATACAGTTAGATGTACCTTCTGGCTGGGTTGTTAAAATGAAAAAGGCTGAATTCAACTTGATGAATAAAGGTGATGAGGTGATATTGGAAGCAGAAATTATTGCGGATAAAAAAGCTGTGCAAGGAATTGTATCTGCTTCTTTATTAATTAATGGAAAGACGTATTCAAAAAGTTTAAAAAGGATAGAATACGATCATATTCCTTATCAGATAATTTTAAGCGATGCTGAAGCAAAGTTAATTTATGTTGATTTGAAAAAAGCAGGTGTAACAATAGGGTATATTCCAGGAGCTGGTGATGATGTTGCTGCATGTCTAAAGCAAATTGGTTATGATGTTACCATTTTGACAGATGAGTTACTAGTAAATGAAAATTTGTCGAAATACAATGCAATTGTTACGGGAGTTAGAGCATACAACACAAACGACCGATTGCAAATACATTATAACAAATTAATGGAATACATAAAAAACGGAGGGAATCTAGTAGTACAATACAATACAAACAATCGTATTGGTCCTGTTGTCGCTAAAATTGCACCTTACCCTTTTACCATTTCACGAGATAGGGTTACCGATGAACAGGCAAAAGTGACTTTCACAAATAAAGACCATTCAGTATTAAATTTTCCAAATAAAATTAATGATAATGATTTTGATTCTTGGATTCAAGAGCGTGGAATTTATTTCGCAACAGAATTAGATAAAGAATACCAGACTATTTTTGAAATGAATGATCCTTCAGAAAAGCCAAGTAATGGAAGTCTTATTGTTGCAAAATATGGTAAAGGCAATTTTGTATACACCGGATTGTCATTCTTCCGTGAATTACCTGCTGGTGTTCCTGGTGCTTATCGCTTGTTTGTAAACCTATTGAGTATTCCTCAGAATAAATAGTAGTATGTCAGAAAAAAAGAAAGCCCCCTTTTTTAAAAACTGGAAAAATGTGTATGCATTTGTCCTACTATTTTTGTGCTTTTTAATTATTGTTTTTTACTTCTTTAAAAAATATTTTGAATGAGTGTAATTGATTGGGTTGTACTATTAATTACATTGTTTTTAATAGTTTTTTATGGCGTTTGGAAAAGCAGAGGGACAAAAAATATTGATGGCTATCTGTTAGCGGATCGTCAATTGCCTTGGTATCATGTGGGTTTGTCCGTAATGGCAACACAAGCAAGTGCCATTACTTTTTTATCGGCACCAGGACAAGCCTATAGTGACGGACTTCGATTTGTTCAATTTTATTTCGGATTACCCTTGGCAATGGTTGTTTTGTGTATCACATTCATTCCAATTTTTCATAAGTTGAATGTGTATACAGCTTATGAATATTTGGAAAAGCGCTTTGATAATAAAACACGTTCACTCACCGCATTTTTATTCCTCTTGCAGCGAGGTTTGTCAACGGGAATTACTATTTATGCACCTGCAATTGTATTGTCGTCCATTTTAAATATTGACATTACGTATACCATTTTATTTAATGGAATGTTAGTGATTGCTTATACTGTTTATGGTGGGACAAAAGCTGTTTCCTATACGCAGTTGTTACAAATGGCAATCATCTTTGCTGGATTGTTTTTAGCAGCTTTCATGGTTGTTCATTTACTACCCGAAAATGTTGGTTTTGTTGATGCCCTGCATATCGCAGGTAAAATGGATAAGCTAAACGCAATTGATACAACATTTGATTTAAACAATCGATACAATATTTGGTCGGGCATCATTGGTGGTTTTTTTCTTCAACTTTCGTATTTCGGAACCGATCAATCACAAGTTGGTAGATACCTTACTGGTTCATCTGTTAAACAAAGTAGGTTGGGCTTAGTTATGAATGGTTTGATTAAAATTCCAATGCAGTTTTTTATTTTGTTGATTGGAACATTGGTATTTGCATTTTATCAATTTTACAAGCCTCCCGTATTTTTTAATAATGTAGAACTGGATCGAATAAACCAAAGTGTTTATCATGATGCGTATCTGAAGTTGGATAATGCTTATCAATTGGTTCATGAAGAGAAACAAAAAGAAGTAATGGTGTTGGTTGATGCATTGCATAGTAACGATGAACAGAAGCAAAATGTACAAAGAGAAAAACTACAGTTGTTGGATTCTAAAAGCACTGAAATTAAAAAGGAAGTAAGTGCATTAATGATTAAAAATAATCCAAAGGCAGATACCAATGATACCAATTATGTGTTTCTGCATTTTGTAACAAAGCAACTCCCTGTTGGAATAGTTGGATTGTTAATCGCTATTATCTTTTTAGCATCTATGGGTTCAACAGCGAGCGGTTTAAATTCTTTAGCATCTACTACCATTGTCGATTTTTACAAACGAATATTCAAAAAGAATGAGAATGATAAGCAGTATCTATCTGCTTCGCGTTGGGCGACTGTAGCATGGGGTGGATTTTGTGTTTTAGTAGCATTGTATGCAAGTAAATTAGGGAATTTAATCGAAGCAGTAAATATATTGGGTTCCTTGTTTTATGGAACTATTTTAGGCATTTTCTTGGTTGCATTTTATCTTAAAAAAGTAAGTGGTTCTGCTGTATTTATTGCCGCTTTAATTGCAGAAGCATTTATTGTATATGCCTGGATCGTTGATTTAACGGCCTTTCTATGGCTAAATGTGATTGGTTGTATCACAGTTATGCTATTGGCATTGCTGATTCAGCAATTCATTAATAAACAACAAAAAAAGGCTACTTATAATTAAGCAGCCTTTTTTGTATTGAATAGTATGTATTATTTTTTTGCTTCAGCAATTAAGTCTTGAGCCATTTTCACATAAGCATCATCTTGCTCTTCTTTTGCTAAAACAACTGTTTGTTCTGCAGCAGCAAGAGCACCTTTTTTATCTTTTGCTTTCAACAAGATTTTTGCTTTTAACAACATTACCCAATATGCTTTTGGATTTTGTTCTACAGCTTTGTTAATCCATTCTGTAGCTTTTGCTAAATCTTTATTGTTTTCATAGTAATAACTAGCTGCTTGGTAGTATGGGCGAGCATCTTTACTCATAGTAGCATCAATGTTTTTCATGATTTTCGATTCAATATCAGCAGAAACATTAAATGCAACACTTGTTTTATCCCATGCTAATTCAATTGCACATGTATTAGAAGTAACGTTTGCAACATTGATTGTAAATGTTTCAACTTTAGAAGCAAGCGCAACTGGTTTTACTTGAAATTTTAAAACTTCATTTTCAACTTTATAATCGGCAACATTGCCACCCAATGTTAAATCTTTGTATAACATAATCTCCCAACTGTCTTTGTTTGGAATACTGTAAATAGCATAAGTGCCTGCAGCAACTGGTTTGCCTTCAACTGTTACGTCCTCACCAAAAGTGATCTTTGTTGATGAATTAGCACCTGTGCGCCATACTTTTCCGAAAGGAACAACATCACCAAATATTACTCTGCCTTTAACACTTGGACGAGAATATTCGATTGTGATATTATCTAATGCAAATGCTTGCTTAAGCGTTTGTAATGGACTTGGAGCTGGAACTTTTAATTGTTGCGCATTTACACTTGTAAAGCTAATTGCAGCTATTGCAATAGATGCAGAAATTTTGTTGATTTTTTTAATGAACATCGTTGTTTTATTTTTTAGTTAGTATTAATTAGTACAATTAAAAACCTGTATTGTTCAAAGTTAGCAATATCTCTGTATAAATCTGAAAATCGGTACTTTGTTTAGATTATAATTTTGTTAATTTAATATAATTCAATATATTATTTTGATTTTATATATTATCTTGGAATTAAAGTAAAGTTTATTTAGATTTAACAAACTATTTGTAATAATCTCTCTAAATGTCACAAATAATGTCAGAAACAAAACGTAAAATTAATTCTTCAATAGCTGAAGATAGTTTGTTAAAAGCATTTGAATTAATGTGTACAGCAAAAGCTTTGGCTGAGTTGTATGAAGAAAACAAGGAAGTATGTGCTAAATATGTACATGCTACATCTCGCGGTCACGAAGCCATTCAGCTTGCTGTGAGCATGCAATTGTTACCTCAGGATTTTTTATCTGCTTATTATCGTGATGATAGTATGTTGTTAGGAATAGGAATGACTCCCTATGAATTAATGTTACAAGTACTTGCTAAACGAGATGATCCTTTTAGTGGCGGAAGGACATATTACTCGCATCCAAGCTTAAAGCGTGATAATATGCCTAAAATTCCAATGCAGTCATCTGCAACTGGAATGCAAGCAATTCCAACTACTGGTGTTGCCATGGGTTTACAATATTTAGAAAAACAAGGTTTATCTGCCGATTTCGGCACTGATAAGCCAATTGCAGTTTGTTCATTAGGCGATGCTTGTATCACAGAAGGTGAAGTTGCGGAGGCATTTCAGATGGCTGTATTGAAAAAGATGCCAATTCTTTATGTTGTTCAAGATAATGAATGGGATATTTCAGCAAACGCAAAAGAAATTCGTGCTCAAGATGCAACGGAATATGCTAAAGGATTTAAAGGTTTAGAAACGCGAACCATTGATGGTACTGATTTTGAAAAATCATACAATACTGTAAAAGAAGTTATCGCCATTATTCGTAAAGAGCGCAGACCATTTTTAATTCATGCAAAAGTTCCTTTGTTAAATCACCATACATCTGGTGTTCGTAAAGAATGGTATCGTGATGATTTGGAGGAAGCACAACAACGTGATCCATTTCCAAAATTCAGAAATCAATTAATTATTTCGGGTTTTGATATTGCAGAATTAGCTGAGATTGAAAAACAAGCGAAACAAAAGGTAGCTGATGATTATCAAAAAGCATTGGCTGCCGAAGATCCTCGTCCGGAAGATTTGTTTGATTATGATTTTATGCCAACTCCTGTAACTGAAGAGAAAGGTCAGCGTGAGCCAGCAGGAAAAGAAAAAACTGTGATGGTTGATTCTGCTTTGTTTGCGATAAGAGAATTAATGACCAAGCATCCTGAATGTTTATTATACGGACAAGATGTAGGCGGAAGATTGGGTGGCGTGTTTCGCGAAGCGGCAACATTAGCACAAACATTTGGTGATCACCGTGTATTCAATACACCCATACAAGAAGCATTTATTATTGGAAGTACAGTAGGAATGAGTGCCGTAGGATGTAAACCTATTGTTGAAGTTCAGTTTGCCGATTATATTTGGCCCGGCTTAAATCAGTTATTTACGGAAGTTAGTCGTTCTTGTTATTTATCAAATGGGAAGTGGCCAGTAAGTATGATTTTGCGTGTGCCTATTGGTGCTTATGGTAGCGGTGGTCCTTACCACTCATCAAGTGTAGAAAGTGTGCTTGCAAATATTCGTGGGATAAAAATTTGTTACCCTTCAACAGGTGCCGATTTAAAAGGCTTGATGAAAGCAGCCTATTATGATCCAAATCCTGTGGTGATGCTTGAACATAAAGGATTGTATTGGAGTAAGATTAAAGGAACAGAAGATGCAAAAACAATTGAACCTGACGAAGATTATATTATTCCTTTAGGAAAAGCACGCATGGTTCAAGAAGCAGATGCTTCTAAAGATAAGAGGACATTGACCATTATTACTTATGGTATGGGAGTATACTGGGCAAAAAATGCCGCGAAAGAATTTGCTGGTCAGGTTGAGATAGTTGATTTAAGAACCATCAACCCATTGGATGAAGCAACCGTATTTGCTTCTGTTCGTAAACATGGAAAATGTATAGTACTTACCGAAGAGCCATACAATAATGGATTTGCACAAGCATTGGCAGGTAGAATTTCTAAATATTGTTTTGAATCATTGGATGCACCAGTAGAGGTAATTGGTTCCGAAAATTTACCTGCTATTCCTTTGAACTCAACATTAGAAACAACCATGTTACCAAATGCAAGTAAAGTTGCAAAAGCTATAGGCGAATTATTGAATTATTAATTTTACAAACGAAGATATGTTATCCAACAACGATATATTAAAAAAGCTAAGAGTGGCGCTTGAGTTAAAAGATGAGGATGTCATCAAAATATTAAAATTAGTAGATTTTGATATTACCAAAAGCGAAGTGAATGCATTGTACCGAACACCGGATCATCGCAATTACAAAGAGTGTGGTGATCAGTTGTTGCGAAACTTTTTAAATGGTTTGATTATATTTAAACGGGGCCCAATGCCTCCTAAAGGTGAGAAGCCTGCAGAAAAAAAATAAAAAAAATCCCCAACAATTTGTTGGGGATTTTTTATGAGTAGCACTTGCTTCTTTTATTGTTTAATAAATTTGATTGTTTTTCCTGAATTCAAATCTTTTAGAAAATAAATTCCGTTTTCAAAATTTGACACATCTATAGCTTCATTCGTTTGAATTCTTTTATTTATTAATTCTTGTCCTAATACATTACTAATAGAAATAATAGTAGCTTCTGTTATTTGAATATTTAACAACGAATGAGTTGGATTAGGATAAATTTTTAGCAGAGTCGAATTATCGTAATTTGTTACTGAAGTAACAGTTATGTTCGAACAAACCGAGGTGTCAACACATGCATTTAAGGTTATTTCAACTGCATAATTTCCACTTGTGCTTGCTGTGAATGACTGGTTAGTCTCTCCTGAAATAACTGCATTGCCATTGTCGCAATCAAGCCATCTGTAGTTTGCTCCTGTTTGGTTGGCAGAGATAATGTTTGTATTTACCGCTACTGAATTGTCAATTGTATTTATTGTTAAGTTAATAGTAATAATACTATCGCACCCCCCAATATTTGGAATAATATCAGTGTATGTATTAGAAGATGTGTATACAGTACCACTTGGACTGATATAGCTATTGCATGCCGATGTTGTAATTGTAGCATTAGAAGGACTGCAATTTAATAGTTTTGCTAAGTCTAGATTACCATCATTTCCTCTGAATTGCATATATAGATTTCCATTGCTTACAATTGGTAAACCATAGTATCCAGTATTTGAATTTCCATAATTTGTGCTGGGATTACTAATTACTGTTTGAGTTGTGCCATCAAATTTCACTAAATTATTGATAGAGTTATTATTTCTAAACCACATATATATAGCTGAATTGAAATTAATTGGAGCTTGGAAATAGCCACTATTTGCATTTTCATATCCACTGAGTGTTGGCTGCATCGTAAATATTGTTCCATCCCATGTTGCAATGTCTATATGGTTGTCATTTGCTTTGTAACGTGCAACAATACTTCCATTTAAGGCAGTTGATAATGATCCATCATACCCAAAAGTTGCATTTTCATAGCCAGATGGGCTTGGCATAATTGTTAAGTTAGCACCATCAAATCTCGCTAAATCAAAGTTGTTGTCATCACCTAAAAACTGCATGTATAGAACAGTGTCTATTACTATTGGATATGCACTATAACCATGTGAAGCCGACTGATATCCAACTGGACTTGCAATTACGTTAGTTGTGGTTCCATTAAATTGACACAAATAATAATTGCTACTTGCATCGCGGTATTGCATGTAAATTTTTCCATTTACTTTAACTGGTGAGCCTAAATAACTATGGTTAAATGTTATTGGTATTACAGAAAGTGTTGTCCCATCATATTTAAATAAATTTCCTTGTCCAGAATTGTCTCTAAATCGTGTGAATAAATTTCCGTTTAACTCTATTGGGTCACCTTGATAACCCATTCCATTGTTGCTATAGTTTGCTGGGCTGCTGATTATCGAAGCTGTTGTTCCATTAAATTTTCCTAAGAAAAATGCCCCAGTTCCATTCTTATATTTTAAATATAAATTAGAATTATATACATATGGAATTCCTTCATAATAGTAATTTGTAATTATATAGGGAGTAAAAGTGCTTCCATTGTAGCTCATTAAATGATAATTACCAGCTGAATTCATGAATTTCATAAATATACTTCCTGCAAATTCAACTGGTGAACCGAAATACCCATATGTATAACCAGATGGATTTGGTAATACAGTGAGTGTAGATCCATCAAATTTTGCTAAATTATAATTACCTGTATTACTCTTGTATCGTAAATACAATGTTGATCCAATAACGATTGGGTTTCCCTCGTATCCAGCTCCTGTTGCACCATTCTCAAAGCCAGTTGGACTCTGATAAATAGTTAAGGAAGTTCCATCATATTTAGCTAAATCATAATTTCCGTCATTTCCGATATATCTAAAATAGGTATTGCCTAAAAATTCAATAGGATTATTTACGTATCCTCTTCCGTTATTTTCATAGCCAGATGGACTGTGAATTATTGAAATTTGTGCAATTGTAAATCGTTGCAACAATAATAGTGTAAGTAAGCTAAGTGTAATCTTTTTCATGACAAATAATCGTTTATATTAGATAAACAAAAATGACATAAATCAAGATGTTTTGTTAGCTTTAATTTCCGAATGGTAAGAATTAGTTTCCGAGGTTTAAATTGAAAGTCTTAATGAACGAAGTAATTCCTCGAAATCTTGCTTTTTTTCTCTTGAAATGGCTACCAATAAGCCATTTTCCATTATTAGTGTTGATTCTCCTTTTTGGTACTTTTTAATGAAGTTTATATTTATTAAATAGGAGCGATGTGGACGGAAAAAGTGAGGTTTATCGGAAAGTAATTCTTCAAATGTACGCATTGGTTTGCTAACTGTAATTTTTGAACCATTTTTTAAATAAACTTGTGTATATGCTCTATCAGCCTCAAAAAGGATAATATCGTTCAAATCAGTAAAAAGCAAGCCATCATTCATTGGAAATGCAATTTTCCTGATTTCATTTCCTTCATAAGCATCTTTCATTAGCTCTAATCGTTGGATAATGTTTGCTTGCTCTTTCTTTTGGTTTACTTTTTCTACTGCACTTTTTAAAGCATCTACTTCAACTGGTTTTAGGATATAATCAATTGCTGATACCTCAAATGCTCTAATGGCATACTGACTGTATGCAGTAACAAATATTACTTCAAAATTTACATCTTTGAAAAAATCAAATAATTCGAATCCGTTGTATTCAGGCATTTCGATGTCAAGGAATACCAGGTCAGGATTTTTTTTATTTATCATCATTGCCCCTTCCGGAACATTTCCACATTCGCCAATAATTTCTATTTCTGGACAATATTCTTCTATGAGCGCGCGAAGTGTTACTCGTGCCCCGGATTCATCGTCTATGATTATTGCTTTTATCATTTTCTTATGTACAAAAATGTGATAATATAAATATTGTCTAATTTAAATTTTCCGAACAGTGTGTTAAAGTTTCCCATTCGAATTTATTTTTTTAAAGGTATACGCACAATTACCATTGTACCAGTTTGAGTATGGTTGTCAATGTCTATTATTTCAATTCGATAATTACCTTGGCTCATCGTATTTAGTAATTCAACTCGTTTTTCGGTTGCTCCAGATGCAAACGATTGGTGCTTTTCGGATTGTCTTGCTTTAATTTCATTAGCATGTTTCCTTCCAATTCCATTGTCTGTTATAATGCAGATTAGCTCATTCTCCAATTTAAATTGAATACTCAACTCTTTTTCTCCTTTTTTATGGAGTAACCCATGTTTGATTGCATTTTCAACAAATGGCTGCAAAACCATTGGCGGAAGGGTAATCGCATATTCATCAATGGAGTTGTCTATAATTATGTTATAATTAAAATCTGTTCCAAATCGTAACTTTTCTAATGATAAATAGAGGTCTAATATATTTTTTTCTTCATTAATTGTAATTTCTTCCTTTCCTGAAATGTCTAATACTTTTCGCATTAAATGACTAAACTTTCCAAGATATAAATTCGAATTTTTTATATCCTGTTTTAAGATTAAAGCTTGAATCGAATTAAGTGCATTATACATAAAATGAGGATTCATTTGCGCTTTCAAAGCTGTTAATTGCGATTGAATTAGCTTTTTTTCGATTTCATTTCTTTTTCTGATTTTTTTTAGTTGATATTGAAATAGTAATGCAACAAAGGCAATAGATAGTAAGGTCACTGCTATGTAAAACCAGCCTTTTTCCCAGATTGGGCTTTCAACATAAAGTTGTATTCTTCTAATATCACTTGTATTTCCAGTTTCATTTAATGCATAAACTTCAAACGTATATTCTCCAGGAGGAATAAATTGATACGTAATTTTGTTGTCGGATGCTGGGATTGATTTCCATGTGCTATCCAATCCAATCATTCTGTAGTGATACGAGTATTTGCCCTTGCTTTTTAATGCTACAGAGGATAGTATGATTTGGAAATTAGAATTATCATGTGGGAGGGCAACAATTGGAGTAAGTGTTATTTGTTTATTATTATGGAGAATGGATGCTATGTTTAAATAAGGTTTACTATTATTTTCCCATTTTATATTTTCAGGAAAATAAATGAGTCCTTTATTAGATGCTAAAAAAACATTTTTATTTCCTATTGAAATTGCATTTACATCTCTGGCATTTATTCCAATAGCGTTACTGAAATATTCAATTTTTGTATAGTCTTTTGAGATTCTGTATAAAAAATTGTTGCTACAAGTCCAGATATAATTGTCGCTAATACTAATTAATTTTAATTCATTTTCAATTATCGAATTGCTTGAATTTAATACGCTCACTATTGAAGCATCTTTTATCAGGATTAATCCTTCTGAAATACTTGCAACTCCTATAATGTTATCGTTGATACTAATAGAACTTGCAAAGATACTTTTACCGTCTTTTTTTATTTCTGTCCAACTTCCTTTTTTATATCTAAAAACACCATTATTAAGTACATAATATATTGCTTTTTCGAATGGATTGTAAGCCATACATCTCCCACCCATATTGCGGGTGTTTATATAAGCACTATCGGGATTGCTTTTTAAGAGTGGTAAATATATTTTTCCATTAATTTCTGGTAACAAGTAAAACAAGGTATCGTCCTTGATAATAAAATCTCTGGCATTATAGGGTTTGTCAGAATAGGAAATATTCCCTTTTGTTATCTCACTGAAAGTGCCATGTGCAATGTAAATATGTTTATTGTAGGTTTTAATATTTTTCGCACTTAAAATTGGTTTAGTATTAGTGTATTTTATTTCTGAGAAATTGTTCTTGGAACCAGTATATGAATTGATTTTTCCTGTATAGGTTCCAATTAGTAAAGTGCTGTCGTTTTCTAAATGTAGTGAAGTCAGGTTATTCTCAGTTAAATTGCTGTTTTGGGATGTTATTTTTTTTATGTTATAATCAGGTATTACAACTATTCCATCTTGCAGCGTAGAAATCCAATACATGCCTTCTTTATCCTGAAAAACACTACTAACTTTTTTATTTCTTAATATAGGATCTGGTTCATCCAAAAAACGAAATGTAGTATTTGTTTTAAATGTCCCGTTAGCTGTACATAACCATAAATCACCATTAATATCCCCGCACATATTTAGCAAACGAGTATTTTGATCTGATGAAAAGAATGACTTTAATTCTTTTAATTGATTGTTTTTAATTTCAAATAGGGTGTGTTGTTTTGTGCCCAAATTTTCAGAAATTAAAAAAAGTTTTTTGTTTATCGAATAAAATGTATTTTTAAAATTATTGCTGTCGATTTTATTTGGTACTATTTTTACTTCTTTGTTAGAATCAATTATAAATGCAATTATTTCACCATTGCGTGTAGAATAAAATATTTTATTTTCATAAAATTCAATTCCAACAATATTCACGTTTGGTTTTTTAAGTGAAAAGGATTGTTTGTTCTTGCCTTGGTCATTTCGTTGAATCAAATTGTTTTCAAGTATAAACCAAACATTACAATCCTTGTCTAAGGTGTAAAGTGAATTTATCATTTTCGTGGAACTTAAATCTGCAATTACAATTAATGAATCAGATTCTACTCTGTAAATTTGCCCATTAAAGTTTCTACCCCAAATTCGCCCCTTTGCATCTAATTTTAATCCTGAAATACTTCTGCCATTCTGTTGTTTGCTTTTGAATTGTTTGTATTCAAATCCATCATATTTAAATAGGCCAGCATCGCATCCAATCCAAATGTAGCCCTCATTGTCTTGTATTACTTGATATACTTCGTTGCTCGGAAGACCATTTTCGTCATTAAGCTCATAATGGAAGGGTTCTTGAGGAAAGGCAGTAGTACATAAAATGATTAAAACAAATGAAATTACCATTTGTTTAAGATCTATTTTATGCAAGTTCTTAGGCATTGTAGGTTGTTTTTGATGAGTCGAAAATACAACATTTTTTTAGCATCTAATTCCAATTAAAGTTGTCTATTTTTAATATCTTTGATAAATACTAAAAGTACGCATTCATGCAAAATAAATATGATGTAATTATAGCTGGAGGTGGATTAGCTGGTCTAACCCTTTCTATTCAATTAAAAAAAGCAAATCCTGATATTTCTATTTTGATAATGGAATACCGTGATACAATTGCACCTATAGCGGCTCATAAAGTAGGCGAGTCGACTGTTGAGTTGGCTACTCATTATTTTCGTGAAGTATTAGAGTTGAAAGAATATTTGGAAGAGTTTGAACTTCCTAAACACGGGCTTCGCTTTTTCTTTAATGATGGAAGTAAAGAAGAACTCTCAAATAGAGTAGAGTTAGGGCCTCGTTTAAAATTACCTGTACCGAGCCATCAATTGGATAGAGGAACATTTGAAAATTTTTTAGAAAAACACACAAAAACGTTTGGTACTGAATTCATGTTGGGTGCTAGAGTAAAGGATGTTGTTTTTTCTTCAGAAGGACATGAGGTTGTTTATAACCATGATGGTGAGGAGAAACGTTTAAAAGCAAAATGGGTGGTGGATGCAACTAGCCGTTTTAGTTTGTTGAAGCGTAAATTAAAATTTGAAAAGAAAGCACCACACGATGTAAATGCTGTTTGGTATCGTGTTAAAGGTGTTGTGGATATTGATGAATGGAGTGACAACGATAAATGGAAAACATTTTTAGCTCCAAAACTTCGTTATTTAAGTACGGTGCATCTAATTGATAAAGGATATTGGCTTTGGATCATTCCATTGGGTTCTAAGAATACTAGTATTGGAATTGTAGCAGATCAGGATATTCATCCATTTGATACTATTAATACCTATGAAAAAGCTGTTGCATGGATAAAGAAGAATGAACCACAAGCTTATAAACATGTTTGTCCTCCTGAAAATGAATTATTAGATTTTAGAATATTACGTCATTTCGCTCATGATAGCGAGCGCATTTACTCTTCCGAAAGATGGGCAGTAACGGGTGAGGCTGGAGTGTTCCTAGACCCATTCTATTCGCCAGGTAGTGATTTTATTTCTTTAAACAATACTTGGTTAAGTGATTTAATCCTTAGAGATATTAGTGGTGAAGACATTACTGTTCGTGCTCAAATTTATGAGCAAACACATTTACGTTGGTTCGAAAGTTGGTTGCCTATTTATCAAGATAAATATAAATTGATGGGTAGCTCACAAATTATGGTGATGAAAATATTCTGGGATTGGGCAATCTATTGGTCGGTTCCTTGTTTGTTGTTTACTAACAAAGGTTTTACTGATTTAAAAGTGTTGAAAGAATTATTTGTTTCTGAAGATTCAATTGGAAGAAAATTTCAGATGCTGAACAAATGCATGCAGGATTTATTTTTAGAATGGTTACCTCACGAAAATAAAGTATTTGAAAATAAATACATCGACCCGCTGGATTTAGGCTATTTAAAACAATTTCAGCAAGGAATCGAAAATCAACATTCAACAAAAGAATTGTTGGATAGAGTAAAATCGAATGTGAAAATGCTAGAACAAGTTGCTGCCGAAGTATTTCGTTTGGTAAGTAATGAAGTAAAAGGGACCCCTATCGACATGAAAGTTAATCCGTACACCATTACATTAAATGGAACTGTTGATACAACAAGTGAAAATGCTTTACCTATTGATGATTCAATTGCTATGGATGTTAAAAAGATGTGGTTTTACAAAACAGAATTGGTTTAATACTAAAATCAAAAATGAAAAAAGAAGAATTACCTCAAGATGATAGCGCACTAAAAGCAATGACACGAGAGTTGTGTTATGTAAAAGACAATGATGGGAAGTATACAACCGGTTTAAGTACAGGTTGGGATGTAAAAAAACAAGCACTTGATAATGCTTGGGAAGATATTAATGAACGTGTAGAGGAAGCAAGAAAGCTTGTTAGAAGTGGTGAAAAAAGTCCTATCTATTATTTTATGGAATTACGATTGATGGATATGCCCGTTTTATCAGGTTATACAGGTTTTTGGAGCTTTAACATAAAAAGACACATGAAGCCCGATGTGTTTAATAATTTGAGTGATAAAAAACTAGCGATTTATGCGAAAGCTTTCGAAGTGAGTGTGGATGAATTAAAGAATTTTAAAGGATAGTATGGATAAGGAAATAACAACGTTTAAACATATACAAGCAGCACACTGCGAAAATGGAGCAACAACAAGTTTGCTTAGATACCATGGATTAGATTTTATGACCGAACCATTAGCTTTTGGAATGGGTTCTGGTATATTCTATATTCATATTCCTATTTTAAGTATAAACAATGGTCCAGCTATTTCCTACAGAAGCATGCCCGGTTGGATTTTTAGTCGTACTTGTAAATCATTAGGAGTTAAAGTAGTTCGTAAAAAATTTGGTACTAACGAAAATGCTGCACATGATTTTTTGGATAAAAAAATTATGGAAGGCGTTCCAGTTGGTTGTCAAGTAGGTGTTTTTAATCTGCCTTATTTTCCACCTGAATATCGATTTCATTTTAATGCACATAATTTAATTGTTTATGGAAAGCATGGGAATGATTATTTGATAAGTGACCCTGTAATGGAAACGGTGACTACTTTATCAGAAGAGGATATGATTAAGGTTCGTTTTGCAAAAGGACCACTAGCTCCGAAAGGGCATGTTTATTATCCCGAAAACGTTCATAAAGTGGATAATGAAACAATTAAAAGAGGAATCATTAAAGGGATAAAACGTAGTGCGCGTGATATGCTACATGTTCCTGGAAATATTGCAGGTGTTGATGGAATCAAATACACTTCAAAACAGATTCGTAAGTGGAGAGATAAGCTAGGACCACGTAAAGCTGGCCTCTATTTAGGACAGATTGTACGTATGCAAGAAGAAATTGGTACTGGTGGTGGCGGTTTTCGTTTTCTGTACGCTGCATTTTTAGAGCAGGCATATCAGTATGTTCCAAATGAACAATTATTATCTATTTCTGAGGATTTTACCAAGTCTGGTGATTTATGGAGAGAAAGTGCTGTTCAAATGGGGCGTATTTACAAAGGTAGAATCAACAACGAACAAAAAGATTTTGAAGTATGCGCTGATCTTTTATTAGAAATTGCAGATATTGAAAAAAATGCTTTTTTGAAGTTAAAAAAAATGAATTTTTAAAATTGGCAACATAATTGTAATTGAGCACTAAACCCTAAAAAAATAAATAAAATGAAAAAAATAGTTACAACACTCGTTTTGGCTGTAAGCCTTGTTGGAAGCATTTTTGCGCAAAAAGAAGTGAAATACGCAAAAATATTTTATAAAGATTTAAAAATGGAAACCAACGATATTGTTATTATAGTTGACAATGCAGTTTCTACAGCCGGTGAAACAAAATTTAAATTAAAAATCATGAACAAAACAAATGATTATTTGATTTTAAAACCTGAAGAGTGTAAGTTTATTGTGAATGGAAAAGAAGAAAAACCTAAAGAAAAATGGTTGGTAATTTCTCCCAATGAAAGTGATTTTAGAGTTGTAAATTTAAAAGGAGCTGGTTATAATGCAGTTAAAAATTATCAATTTGTTTTGGATGGTTTGTACCGTGTTGATGCAAATACAAAAGGAATTTCAACCCCAGATTTTAAATTGCCTGCTTCACAAAATGATTTTAAAACAGGACCTTTTGCTAATACCGTAAATAAAATATCAAAAGAGACAGATAAAACAGAAGTAAAATTTAATGTTACGTATACTGGTGATAAAATAGGTTTTGTATTCCCATCTAAAGTGTCTGTAAAAATGCCTGATGGAAATGTTTTTGCAAATGCAAAATCAAAATCGGATGCGATTATGCTTGTTAAAGGTGAATCGGATACTTACAAATTAAAATGGGAGCGTATGGAAGGTGGAAAAATGATGGATATGCAAAAAGTAGATATGTTGATTCAGTGGAATGATGCTTTTGCTGAAGTAACACCAGTTAAAATGAAAGCTGAAACAATTGAAATGTTGTTTGATGAAGTGATGAGCAATGAAAAAGGAAAGTAATTCCTTTATATAATAAAAAAGCCCTTCTTGAATTTCAAGAAGGGCTTTTTTATTAATCTTGTTGTAAAAATGGATATCGATAATCCGTTGGTGGAACAAATGTTTCCTTGATGGTTCTTGGTGAAACCCATCGTAATAAATTTATCATCGATCCAGCTTTATCATTCGTTCCCGAACCTCTTGCTCCCCCAAATGGTTGTTGTCCTACAACAGCACCTGTTGGTTTATCATTGATGTAAAAATTACCTGCCGCATTACGCAATACTTTTGTACCTAATTCAATTGCATATCTATCCTGTGCAATGATTGCACCTGTTAATGCATAGATAGATGTTGAGTCAACTAATTTTAAAGTTTCTTCGTATTTATCTGCATCGTAAACATAAAGCGTTAATACTGGCCCAAATAACTCTTCACACATGGTCACGTATTTCGGATCATTTGCTTTGATAATCGTTGGTTCAATAAAATACCCTTTTGATTTATCATAATTACCACCAGCAACAATTTCTACATTTTTATCTGCTTTTGCAGCATCAATGTATTTCGCCAATTTGTCAAATGATTTTTCATCAATTACTGCATTGATAAAGTTTGTGAAATCTTCAGTAGGTCCCATTTTGAATGTTTTCAAATCGGCAACTACTTGTGTTTTTACTTCTTCCCAAATATTGGATGGAATATAAGCACGAGAAGCGGCAGAGCATTTTTGACCTTGGTATTCAAATGCACCACGACTAATTGCTGTAGCAACTATTTTAGCATCGGCAGATTTGTGTGCCATGATAAAATCTTTTCCTCCGGTTTCACCAACAATACGAGGATATGTTTTGAATTTATGAATATTGTTTCCGATTGTCTTCCAGATGTTTTGGAAAACTTCTGTAGATCCTGTAAAATGAATTCCTGCAAAATCTGCATGAGAGAAAATAACATCGGCAGCATCCGGACCACTTGGATAAATTAAATTAATTACACCATCTGGCAATCCAGCTTTCATGAATATTTCCATTAATACATTTGCAGAGTATACTTGAGTGTTTGATGGTTTCCAAACAACAACATTGCCCATCATAGCACATGATGTAGGTAAATTACCTGCAATTGCTGTAAAATTAAATGGCGTTAATGCGTATATAAAACCTTCTAATGGACGTTGTTCTACTCGGTTCCAAACACCAAAACCTGTTCCTGCAACAGGAGGTTGTTGTTGGTAAATTTCGGTCATGTACAATACATTGAATTTTAAAAAGTCAATGATTTCACATGCGCTGTCAATCTCTGCTTGAAAAGCATTTTTTGATTGCCCAAGCATTGTAGCTGCATTTAATTTTGCACGGTACGGACCAGCAATTAATTCGGCTGCTTTTAAGAAAATACTAGCACGGTGTTCCCAAGAAAGTGCTTCCCATTTAGGCTTTGCAGCTAATGCCGCATTAATAGCTTGAGAAACATGCTCTTTTGTTGATTTGTGAAAGTATCCCAATGTATGTTTATGATCGTGAGGAGGAGCAAGGCGAATTTTTTCTCCGCTACGTACTTCTTTTCCACCAATATACATCGGAATGTCTAATTCTTGTGAACGCAATTCTTTTAACATTGCTTGTGTTGCAATTCTTTCGGGGCTACCAGCTGCATAACTTTTTACTGGCTCGTTCACTGGAACAGGAACGGTATAAAATCCTTTTGGCATATTGTATAGATTATAAATTAGTATTCTTGATTTTTGAAATACAAATATAACAAAAAAGGAAGGAGCCTGTATGTGATACCACTTACTGATTTTGTTGTTTTTAATCAATTGTTTAGCTAAATTTATGTTATGTATTCTTTTAAACTCATTTTAGTAGTTTGTTCCATTGGGATTTTATTCTCTGGATGCCTTGTGTCTAAGATGGTGGAGGGCGAGCCAGGAACATGTGAAGTACATAACATTCGATTGCATAAAAGTTTGGTTCGTGTTAAATACGGTGCCTATTGTGCCCCTGGAACCCATTTGGGTAAAGGAAGTGAAGCCTTTCCTAATGCAAAACATCCTGTGTGTGGTGGATGTGTGGTTCGTAAAAAATTTCGCTGGTTTTATAATTGTTCGAAGTGCAATAAAGAAAAAAGAAGCTATAGGTTTCAATCCATACAAAATAGGGATCGAAAAAATGAAATTAGAGCCACCTTTTGATTTTATTTGCACTGAATTTATGAGCGATGTAAGTCGCAGTATCAATCAATAATTTTCCAGGTTCGGAAGGGCTTCGTTTGATGATAGAATGATTTTATCGATAGAAATTGAACCGGTTAAAGATTTAATTTTTAATAGACTTGAATTATTGTTTTTAGAGTCAAGTTCAATTTCTTGTTTTATCCATTTCCAATCAGTATTGGATTTTGTTTCCATCTTTATCGGTTTTGATGAAATGCCATTTATTTCTACACTTGTTGCTTGAGTGTTTTTTATGAGGAGATGAACAACGATTTTTCCATTTTTTGGTTTTAAATCTCTGCTATTTATTGCATATTCAATCCACTGGTTATTGTTGAGTTCAATATAAGAGATACTATTTGTGAAGTCCGTTGATTTGCTATTGTTTTCGGTTTTGATAAGTTGATTAGAAGGGATAGAACTACTATCCATCACTTCTGCTTCATTTACCCACTCTTTTCTCCATCTCGATGGATGCTCATATTGATGCCATTTATCGAGTTGATAAAATAGTGCTGGGCTCACTGTCTTATCGTAAACATAAACACTACCTTGACGTCTGGCTTCGATTTTTAATTCCTGATTTCCTATTTTTATTGTAGTTTCTTTTTTTAGTGGAAATCGTTCAGTATTGGACGATGGTTGAACGGTTGCTGAAATTACATATTTGTCCAATGTGTCATGCTTTCTAACAGCAACGATAACATCACTTTCTGAATTTGGATAGGTTATGATGGGTTCATTTTTAGCATCGAATAAAACATTTCCTTTAAAAAAAACATCCTCATAATAAGTAGTTATTGCTTGCGCATAGGCTGGCATAGCTGCTTGCCAAACATAATTTTCTGGAAGGGTAAAAGGTGCTTTAAGATTAAAGTAACCTGCATAATAAAATTCAGCACCCACTACGCCTAAGCACTTCAATAATCCAAGCCATTGAGCTGGTCGCATATCTTTTTCTGGGTTAAATGACCAGCCAGCAGCAACAAATGGTGAGAAGAATTTATCTCCATCTTTTATTTCTACTTTTCGTCCATCGTTTATCCATTTCCATCCATGCCATGCACCTTTCCATGATTTCCAGTTGTCTGGTGTTCTAGGATAAAAATCAGGAGTAGAGTAATAATTTCCTTTTATTTTTGAACTACTTGTTTTACTAAAATGCCAGTCGAAACGGTTGATAGGTCCTCCTTCTAAAGCATAGATTGTAAAAGAAGTATTTTTTAATTCAGGCAAACTCATGAATTGAGAAGAATAGAGGGTACGAATTTTTGTTTTTTTGATGGCAATATAATCGTTCCAATCTGCTATTTTTAAATCGTTTTTATCTTTTACTAGGTTTGGATCATTTTCTAATATTGATTTCGAAAATACGTTTGGTGGCTCTTCTCCATTTTCATTAATAATATTGATTGGGCGGGTTAGTTGCTTTAAAATTACTTCAATGTTTTTACGAACTACAATTCCATCCTTTATAAATAGAGAATCAGGTGCTGCATAGCTGATTTTTTTCCATTTCATTGTTTTGTTTTTATCAGCAATGTAAAATACTTCAGGATGATCTTGTTTAGTAACATTTGGTCCTCTTTGATCCGAGCCAAATAGCTTAGGATTTATTTGCACCCAGAAAGTTGTAAGTGTCAATGGAATTTCTGGATGAGCATTCGCAAAATCAATATACCGTTTATATGGAATTTTAGGATTATTAATGGATGTTTCGTCCTTTAATCCCGATGGATTTGGAAGCACGATCATATAATTCCAATTTAAACAAAGTTCCTCCTGAATTGCGACTGCATTATTGATTGATTGTTCTAATGAAATTTCTTTTTGTCCTTTTCCGCCCATGTAATGCGGACTCATCCAATTAAACAAACGAAGGAAAGTGTTGTTTGGTTTATACCTAGGCGATGGAAATGATTTCAGTTGAGCTAATGCATCGTTTTGAAGTGCTGGGTATCCTTTTTGAAATTCGAGTGTATCAATTGCATTTTGTCCATTACAGCCAAATGATAGGACTATCATCGTAAATAGAATTAAATAATTATTGATTTTTTTCATTTTATCCTATTCTTTTTTGTACAAATAAATCAACTTTTTCAAAGAGTTGTTGTGGCGAGTTGGTACGCCAAGATACATCATTTAACTTGCCCCCTGAAACAATGTAATAATCAATGTTGGCAGCATTGAATTCTTTCAATACATGTTCTCTGAAGTTAAGAAATGCAATCCAACCATCCTCCACTTCTTCAAACCATTCTTCGTAATAACAATCATCTGAATGATGAAAATTCAATACGTTTTCTCCAATCAAGATAAATTTGTTCACTCCGTACTCCATTATTCTTTCAATAATATCACGTTTTAATATCATGATGTCATTATTAATAGCATCGTTCCATTCTCCAATTAATTCTATGATTGCATAACCTTGCTCATATTCTACAAACAATATTTTGATGTATAGGGTAGGTGAGTCGATATCATCCCATTGAGGATGTATTAAATAATTATAAATCGCATTGGTGTATTCAAACTCACTGTATTCGCGTTCATAAAATGGAGAGCGTTCATCTTCTGATGCGATGTAATGATGGCGCCAGTTGTAATATGGTTCGATGTCCTGCATATTTAGGAAAAAGAGTTGTTGCAATCGTTAATTTTAATTAATCGATTTATCTTAATTTACTTTTTTGTTGAATCTACAGCTTTTCTAACGCTACCATATTTTAGGAGTAATTCATTTGCTTTTTTGTAGGATACGTTTAATTCCTTCATTACCATATTGGTTCCTCTATCAACTAATTTGTTATTGCTTAATTGCATATCCACCATTTTGTTCCCCTTTACTCTCCCTAATTTAATCATCACAGAAGTGGAAATCATATTCAGTACCAATTTTTGTGCGGTGCCCGATTTCATACGTGTGCTGCCAGTTACAAATTCGGGTCCAACCACCACTTCAATTTTATGTTTTGCAACTTTTGCAACATTGCTGCCTTTGTTACACACGATGCAACCTGTTAGAATATTATTTTTATTGCAATTTTCTAATGCCCCAATTACGTAGGGTGTTGATCCCGATGCCGCAATTCCTATTACAACATCCTTGGATGTGATTTTATGTGCTTGCAAATCTTTCCAACCTTGTTTGGTATCGTCTTCGGCAAATTCAACCGCTTTCCGAATGGCTTTGTCGCCACCAGCAATTAGTCCAATTACCATTCCTTGAGGTACGCCATAGGTTGGAGGGCATTCACTTGCATCTACAATTCCTAATCGTCCACTGGTTCCTGCTCCCATGTAAAATAATCGACCGCCTAATTGCATTTGCTTTACAATTGCATTCACCAGTTTCTCAATTTTTGGAATTACTTTTTCAATCGCATCCGGAACTGTTTTGTCTTCCTTATTTATATTTTTCAGTAATTCTTTTACACTCATTTTTTCGAGTGCATTGTATTTTGAATCGGATTCGGTTGTTCTTTTCATTAGAATATATAGGTATAAATACGCTTTGTATTATTTCATAAAAGGAAAAATAAAAGGGCGAAAATTTTCGCCCTTTTTAATTAATAAATTCTTGGAAATTTAGCAGGATTACTTTCTTGTATTATTTCATATACCGTGTCGAATACATCATCAGCACTTGGTTTGCTATAATAGTCGCCATCTGAGCCATAAGCAGGACGGTGATCTTTTGCCGCCAATGTTCTTGGTTCTGTATCTAGATAATTGTATCCACCTTGTTCTTCTAAAATTTTTTGTAGGATGTAAGCACTTGCTCCACCTGGAACATCTTCATCTAAAATCAACAAGCGATTTGTCTTCATCAACGATTCAACAATTGAATGGTTTAAATCAAATGGCAATAATGTTTGAACATCTATTACTTCAACAGAAATATCAGCTTCGGCTAATTGTTTCACTGCTTCCATTGCAATTCGGCAACATGAACCATAAGTTACCAATGTAATATCAGTTCCTTCGTTGATGGTTTCAACAACGCCCAATGGCAATTTGTATTCGCCAATGTTTGATGGCAATTGTTCCTTTAAACGATAACCATTTAATGGTTCGATAACCAATGCAGGTTCATCTGCGCATAATAGTGTATTATAAAATCCTGCAGCTTGTGTCATGTTACGAGGAACACATACATGAATTCCGCGTAATGAATTTATAATCATACCCATTGGAGAACCGCTATGCCAAATACCTTCTAAGCGGTGACCGCGTGTACGAATAATAACAGGTGCTTTTTGTCCGCCTTTTGTTCTGTATTGAACAGTTGCTAAATCATCACTCATGATTTGCAAAGCGTATAATAAATAATCTAAGTATTGAATTTCTGCAATTGGACGTAAGCCACGCATTGATAATCCAATTGCTTGTCCCATGATGGTAGCTTCACGAATACCAGTATCAAATACTCTAATTTCACCGTATTTCGCTTGTAAGCCTTCTAATCCTTGGTTCACACCACCAATTCGTCCGCTATCTTCACCGAAAATTAAAACTTCTGGATATTTGTTTAAAATGTAGTCAAAATTTTCACGCAACAATTCTCTTCCATCTACATGTTTCGCTTCACCTGAAAATTCGGTTTTAACAGGTTTTACATTCAATGCTTTTTGATTTGATTCGCTGTGCAAATAAGAGCTATAACGATCAAAGTTTGCAAGGTTTGATTCGTTCAACCAATCAGATAGTTTAGTTTTTGCAGGAATGTTTTCCGCTCTAGTAATACGTAGAATTCGTTTTGCTGCAGAAGCGGTGTCTTTGCGAATTGGCTCAAGTACAGAATTTAAATCTGTTTTAATTTTTGCAATGAATGATGCATTTTCACTGTTTGCTGCAATTTCATCAATGATTGCATTAACTTCTTTTATTTCCTGTTTGATTGGGTTTTGGTAAGCAGTCCAAGCAGCCGCTTTTGCTTCGCGTACAACCTTTTTTGCATTCTCTTCAATCTCATTCAATTCGGTTTCGGATGCTAATTTGTTTAATAGAATCCATTCACGCATTTTTTTGATGCCATCAAAATCGCTTTCCCATTGCAAACGTTCTTTTGATTTATAGCGTTCGTGTGAACCCGATGTACTGTGACCTTGAGGTTGAGTAACTTCTTCTACATGTATTAAAACAGGAACATGTTCTTCTCTACAAACTTTAGCTGCTTTTTCATACGTTTCGCATAAATGTGCATAATCCCAACCTTTTGTTTTGAAAATTTCATAGCCATTTCCTCCGTTTTCGCGTTGGAATCCTTTTAATATTTCAGAGATACTTTCTTTTGTTGTTTGGTATTTTTTAGGAACTGAAATTCCATGTCCATCATCCCAAACCGATACTAACATTGGGATTTGCATTACACCCGCTGCATTGATTGTTTCCCAGAATAAGCCTTCAGAAGTACTCGCATCACCAATTGTTCCAAATGCAATCTCAGAACCTTTATTCGAAAAATATTTGAATTTATCTTTTTGTAAATCGGGGTTTAGTTTGTAGTGTTTAGATGCCATTGCTAATCCAAGCAATCGAGGCATTTGCCCACCTGTTGGAGAAATATCAGCTGAAGAGTTTTTTATCTTCGTTAAATCCCTCCAGGTTCCGTCTGGGTTTAAACTACGTGTTCCAAAATGTCCACCCATCTGGCGACCAGCACTCATTGGTTCTGCATCTACATCGGTGTGTCCATAAAGTCCAGCAAACCATTCTTGCAAACTTAAATTTTCGCTAGCAAACATAAATGTTTGATCGCGGTAATAGCCTGAACGAAAATCTCCATCTCTGAAAACTTTTGCCATTGCTAATTGAGCAATTTCCTTTCCGTCACCAAATATTCCGAATTTTGCTTTTCCGGTAAGCACTTCTCTTCTTCCCATTAAACTTGCTTCACGACTTTCGTTAGCAATTTTATAGTCGTTTAAAACGATTTTTATGAACTCGGTAACTTTTGTGTTTCCGCTTGCAAGTGTAGACATAGTATGAAATAATTAAAAATTCACGTTCCACAAATATAAGTATTTGTAGGCGCGAATTGAATGGATTGAATAATTTGTGGAAAAAAGTTTTTTGTTCCTAATTAAGCCTGATTATCAGGCAATTTAGAATTTTTCATTGTAAATTTTAATCGCCTGGCGATTGTATTTATTTCGATTGCTTTTGGAAACACCCGATATAATTGGGCAAGTAATTGCTGCAGCTGCACAAACTGCACTTATTGCTAAATCTCCTGAATCAAATCGACCATAACCACCGCTGCTACTAAATATTCCAGTGCTTTTTATTAGGAATATATAGGAAGTAATCCCCAATGGAATAGCCGCAAAACCAATGTATTGCATTGATTTAGCATCTTTTGCTTGACCAACAAATCCCATTATTTGTTTATTGTTTGTTTTTAGTAGCATGTCGTGTAAATCGCGCTCACTTATTGTTCTGTCCTGATAACGAAATCGAGAACCCCATGTATCAATGCGATTGTTAGGCTTTACAGGTGCTGTAGTATAGTATTCGTTTGTTTTTTCAGTAACAGTAATGGTTGTTTTTGCTGGTGTTTCTTGTTTGAAAACTTCCTTTATTCCATTCGAAAACTTTATCATTTCAATACTCGATTTCGATTCAACATAGGTAGGACCATCTTGAAAATCAAATCGTTTGTACTTTATTTCGTTGGGTGTTATTTCAGAAACTTTTGCTAAAATGATATCACCACTTAATTTTACAATTGTATCTTGAGCATTTGCAGTAATTGAAGCAAAAATGATTATGCAGAATAAAAATATTTTTTTCATGGAAGAGGAATAGTTTACACAAATATAACAAAAAAACAGAGCTTGCTAAAAGCAAACTCTGTTTTGAAAAAAGGGTGGAGAATAAGAAATGCTACGAACTTATTCTCCTAAAATGTTGTTTTGCACGTACTTTACCCCTTTTTAGATTTAATAAACCCAAATCTTTGTTCTATAACGCATCAATGTCTGAAAAGTTACAGCACTTTAAAATTTAAGTCGATGAAATAAATTGTTTCTGCTTTCGGAGCTTCTTTTCCTAAATTCAACTTAGGGAACTCCGCTTCAACGTACTTTTTTAGTTCTTTATTGTTCGTATTTACATCTAAAAGAATAATTGTTCCGTTGTTGTTGATTTTAAATTGAACATTTACTTTTTCATTGAGTTTGCTGTTCTTTAATTGTTGAGGAACTTTTAATTGTTTGCTAATAGTTTTATTAATTCCTGTTCCATTTCCGGCATAGCTGATAGTCATAGTTACTAGTGCTAGCATTGTGATTAAAAATATTTTTTTCATAGGGATGTTGTTTTGTTTTTATGCTAGACGATTATTGAATCGATTAGTTACAATTTTTTTTGATTTTCTTTATTGATGTTTTTTATGGCATTTTTGGTTGAGCAGGTATATTTGGAATGTTCGGTATAATAATAGTATCGTGTTTTATTACATTCTCCAAACCCTTGCAATCCAAACACTCCAATCCTCTTGTTGTCATAATCCATCTTCTATTTACCATATCACTGTCAAATGTGTCGTTCACATTGTCAATGTCGTAAATTATTTTTTCCATGCGTTTGCTCAAAAACACAACTTTATTCAATGGAACTTTTAGGATTAATTTAAGTTCTTGACCACGTAATTTGTCGAGGGCATCAATATCGTAGAAACTATTGAATAAGATGGTTGAGTCCATTTGCGTGATAGCATATTCAATATTTTTAGCTCTATTTGCTGCTTCTTTTTTGTCGAATCCTTCTGCGCTTTTTACTGCAACTAATTCAAACTCGTTCGTTTCGCTTGCCACAATTGTAAAGCTTGGATAGCCCAATCTGAATTTTTGTTCATCTTTCGAAATGATGTACCAATCACCTAAATGTATTTTACGATGTCTGTTGTATTTGTCTTCAATATCTTCTTCCGATGAAGGTTTTAGGTCAAGGTACAAGGTATTGTTTTTTGGTTGAGCAATGGTAATGTTTTGCTTTGTTGTAGCGTGTTCTGTAAAGTCTGTTCCAATTTGGATTCCAATGTAAACCATAATAGCTAATCCAAATAACCAAAGAATATTAGCGGTGTATTTTACAATTCTGTTTTTTTCTTTGAAGCCGAATAAATACTTAATTCCACTGTAGACCATACTCAACAAAGGGATTCCAATAAATAAGATCAGTCCAATAACAATTAATTCAAATGAGATTGTGTTAGGTAATACGGCATCTCCAAATTCGTATAATGAAAAGTGGATGGCGTCACCTGGGGAGTTAAATGCTGATATTGTGCCACGACCAAACAATGTTGCTAATAGTGCAACAAGGAATGTTATACCTATTACGATTAAAAAAATGGCAAATATTTTTCCAACAACTTTAAATGTACCTTGAAAAAGTTCGGTAATAAAATTTCCCACTCGGTGAGCTGATTTTTTAACTTTTGCTTTATTTTCAGGGTTATTTACATCGTTTTCCCAGCCTTTCATTCTTTTTTTGAAATCGTCAAATTCTTCAGTAACCGCTTTCCCAATATTGTTAACATCAACCTTTTCGCCTCTCATTTCAAGCTTTTCAGCAGTTGTTTTTGCTTCAGGTATTATCATCCATAGGATAATGTATAATAGGAAACCAGTGCCGAATACAAAGAAACTAATTGCAAAAGCGCCTCTTAACCAAATTGGATCAAAATCGAAGTAGTTGGCAACACCAGAGCAAACACCACCTAGCATTTTTTCGTCTGGATCGCGGAAAACGCGTCTGCGCCCTGTATGGTGTTGCTTTTCGTTGTATTGGTAGTTGGAGCCATTATTTGGTTGACTTGTAGCACTTTCATCTGCAAAATCTTCTGGTTTGCCCATTATTGCAATAACGCTTTCAACATCTGCCATCAAAACAGCTTGTTTTGTTTGACTTACTTTAGTTTGAAGCATTTCAGCAATGCGAGATTCAATATCACTCATTATCTCATCTCTACTTTCTGAATTTGCGAAATAACCTTTGATTGCGGCCAAATACTTATTGAGTTTATCGTATGCATCTTCTTCTATGTGAAAAATGATACCACTTAAATTCATTGTTATTGTACGGTTCATTGTATCGTGTTTTTAGATTGTTAAAATTAGTTTTGTGTTGTTTTGTTTACTGCTTCTACCAGCTCATTCCAGGTGATGTTCAATTCTTTTAGAAATTGTTCGCCTACTGGTGTGAGTTTGTAGTATTTGCGTGGAGGTCCAGATGTTGATTCCTCCCAGCGATAGCTCAATAAACCATCATTCTTTAAGCGGGTAAGAAGTGGATAGAGTGTACCTTCCACTACAATCAATTTTGCCTCTTTCATTTTTTCAATAATTTCTGAAGGATAATGTTCAGTTTTCGAAAGAATCGATAGAATACAAAACTCAAGGACACCCTTTTTCATTTGTGCTTTTGTGTTTTCTATATTCATGGTCTTATTTTTTAATTCAGTACTTATTTGACAATGCAAAGATATATACAAAAATTAGTACCTTGTATCGCATAGTACTAAAATATTTTATAAGTTATTGATTTTCAGGTAATAAATTTTTCAATTCATTTTAAAAAAATGAGTATTTTTGCAAAAAATATAATTTATGCATTTAGCTCAGGACTTTAGTGAATTGTTTACCGTTGCTTCCTTGATTAGTTTATTAACTCTTTCTGTTTTGGAAGTTGTTCTGGGAATTGACAATATTATTTTCATATCGATAGTTGCTGGTAAATTGCCTAAAAGCAAACAGCCAAAAGCTCGTACTATAGGTTTGATGTTAGCTTTAATTATGCGTGTAACATTGCTTTTTAGCATTTCATGGATTGTAGGCTTAAAAGATGCATTGTTTCATATTGGTGATTTTGGTGTTACAGGAAGAGATCTGATTTTATTTGCAGGTGGTGTGTTTTTACTTTACAAGACCACTATTGAGTTGCATAATAAGGTACAAGGGTACGAAGAAGATGGAATGAAATCGAATAAGACGAGTTTTAATGGTATTGTATTCCAAATAGTATTAATTGATATTGTTTTTTCATTCGATTCAATTTTAACCGCTGTTGGCTTGGTAACTAATCTTATTGTTATGATTCTAGCTGTTATTATTGCAATGATAATTATGATTTTATTTTCAGGAAAGGTGAGTGATTTTATTAATGAAAATCCAACCATAAAAGTATTGGCGCTTTCATTTTTATTAATGATAGGAATGATATTGGTTCTTGAATCCTTGCACCAACATGTAGATAAGACAATCGTTTACATCTCCATTGCATTTTCATTATTTGTAGAAATGCTAAATATTCGGATGCGAAAAAAATCTGGGAAAGGCGATACTAATGATGATCCACGAGACGTAATTTAGTCAAGGAGTGTTTTTTTGCACTATGAATACTTACGTTTAAATCAAATCCCAATAATAAAATTAAAGAGTTGATGTAAATCCACATCATAATTACGATAAGGGTTCCGATAGAACCATATAATTTATTGTAGTTGCCAAAATTATTTACATAATAGCCAAATGCTAAGGATGCTACTATAATGAGTACCGTTGCAAACATTGATCCTGCCGAAAAGAAACGCCATCCCTTTTTCTCTTTTGGACCAAGGTAATAATGGAAGGAGATTAATGAATAACTAAGCATTGCAAGAATAATCCATTTTCCTGTATTCAGAATATAGAATAAGGTTTTGTCTTTGTGAATTAAATAATGGAAGCCTAACTCGCTTCCTATAATTAGTACAATAGCTGTTGATAGCAATAAGACAGTAATAAATAGCATATAGAACGATGCAACTCTTTGCATCAATGGTGTTCGTGTTTCAATATCATGATAGGTTTCATTAAACGCATTAATCATGGCATTAAAACCATTGGTAGAAAAGTACAAAGCAGAAATGAAACCAAATGATAATAGACCGCCACGTTGATTCTTAATAATATCAGCAATGGTGCCTTCCGTTGCTTCAAAAGCCGATTTGGGTAATACGTTTTGCAATAGGTTAAATAAATAATCTTGAAAATGTTCAATTGGAATGTAGGGTATGAGTGTAAATAAGAAGATAATAGTAGGAAAAAGTGCTAAAAAGAAACTAAAAGCAAGCGATGAAGCACGCATGTTTAATGCTCCATTCTTTAAACCTTGAAAGAAAAACTTCGTTACCACATAAAACGATAATCCTTCGAAGCCTGGCAAAATCAATTTTTTGCTCCCTTTTATTGCCTTATAAACAGGTTTGATTCGGATTAATAATTTTATGTGCTTTGTTTGCATTCTAGTATGCTTTTAAACTAAGATCAATGCTCTTAATATGATGTGTAAGTGCTCCTACTGAAATGAAGTCAACTCCACATTTTGCATATGCTCTAATTGTTTTTTCTGTAATTCCTCCAGATGCTTCTGTTTGGTATTTGCCATCAATCAATTGAATCGCTTTTCTAATGTCTGTATAGCTGAAATTATCAAGCATAATTCGATGAACTCTGCCAACTGCTAGTATTTGCTTTACCTCATTCAGATTACGTGCTTCCACTTCAATTTTTAATTTTTTCTTTTTTGATTTTATATATGCATTTGCAGAATCAATCGCTTGTTTTATTCCTCCTGCATAGTCAATATGATTGTCTTTAATTAGAATCATATCGTAAAGGCCAATACGATGATTCGCTCCGCCACCAATTAATACCGACCATTTTTCAAGTCCTCTAATCGTTGGAGTTGTTTTTCGAGTATCAATAACCTTTGTTTTGGTGCCTTTACATAATTGAACCAGATGGTTTGTTTTAGTTGCAATACCACTCATTCGTTGCATACAATTTAATACTAGACGTTCTGCTAATAAAATGGATTGTGATTTGCCCTCTACAGTTAATACAATATCGCCAATTTTAACAGTAGCTCCATCTTTAATAAGCACTTTTACTTTTAGTGTAGCATCAACTTGCTTGAAAATTTCGACCGCTAAATCTACACCAGCGATGATGGAATTTTCTTTTACCAATAATTTAGCTTTCCCTATAGCGTTTGATGGAATACAAGCTAGTGAGGTGTGGTCACCATCACCGATGTCTTCGGCTATGGCTTGTTTTATGAATTGTTGAATGTTAAAATGGTAATTTTTTTCGACTAGTAATTTTTTACTCATTCTCAGTTTCTATTTTAAATTGCTGAATCAACGTTTGGCTACCAGTAGTTTTGATTAGGAAGTAGGTTCTAAATTTTCCATTAGAAGTTTCTAGATTTCCAATAACGTATTGCGATCCATTTTTAGGCTGACTTTTATGAGCAACTGTAAAGGCTTTTACAGAATGTTTACTAAAAAAATCTTTTAAAATCATTTCTGCTTGCTGTTTACTATACACATCTTCTTTCTCGATAACTTTTAAGTCGACATTTTCAATAAAATATTTTGAAATATTCTTTGGATTGCCAGTTCTTATTGCAGCCGCAATATCGTCAATTACATCGAGTGTAAATGACATTGAAGCAAATGCTATCAAGATTAATGCGATGATTGATTTAGTTTTCATTTTTGTTTTTTTTCTTACCACGGTTTAATGCAAGAATTAAGCCATAACGATTAAAAAAATAAAATAATGACCTTGCAATTTTGTGGTCTTACAAAAATATAGTTTTTTTACATTGAATATCTATTAAAGCATGAAAATAACACTAATTCTAAACGGGAAAACAGAAGACGAGCACATAATTAAGGGTTTTGCTGTTTACGAACAACGATTAAAACACTATGTGTCGTTTGAAACAGTTGTTATTCCTGCATTAAAAAACACCAAAGCTTTATCCATTGATCAGCAAAAACAAAAGGAAGCGGAGTTGTTGTTCAAGCAAATTCAGTCGGCAGACAAACTTATTTTGTTGGATGAAAATGGAAAGGAATACAATTCGGTTGGATTTTCCGATTTTATTCAACAACAAATGAATTCGGGTATTAAGAATTTAGTGTTTGTGGTGGGTGGGCCATATGGATTTAGTGAAGAAGTGTATCAACGTGCGAATGGAAAATTATCATTATCTAAAATGACTTTTTCACATCAAATGGTTCGATTGTTTTTTATAGAACAAGTATACAGAGCGATGACGATTTTGAAAAATGAACCGTATCATCACCAGTAGTTAATTAAAAAAAAATCTTATTTCAGAACTGATTCGTTCCAAGTCCACTTTCTCAATAGGATGTTGAGTATATGGTAATACAAGAAAGTTCGCATTTTTTAATTGACGATATACTGCAATGGTTTCTTCTAATGTTACCATAGTGTCTTTATCACCAATGCAAATTAACGTTTGATGATTAATTTTTTCGTAGTCACTCAATTGAAGTGTATTCTTTTTTCCTAATGCAATCATCATTTCCGCAGTTTTTTTTAGCGAAAGTTTCCAATCGTTAGGTTTGTTTCTTACCTCTAAAGTTTTTGCAAATTCTGGTAGTTTTTCTTGAATCTTTTCGGGATTCAACATTTTAATTTCCTTTTCTGCAATTTCTTCTGTCCAATTAAATTTTGTTGCTAAGGTCATTACCTTGCTGATGCGTGTAGGGTAGTTTTTTGCAAGGTACATTGCAACATATCCACCCATGCTGTATCCAAAAATATTGATTTTGTCGATGTTGTTTTTGTCTAAATAGTTCAATACATCATTTGCGAATATTTCTATTGAAAAATGTGTAGGCATTGGATCGCCACCATGACCACTAAAGTTAAGTGTATGAACAATGTAGTTGGGTGTTAATAGTTCTGATAGTGGCGCCAATTGGTCTTTTGCTCCAATTGCACCATGTAATAATAGGATGTGTTGCATAAGAAATAAATGTGTGGTAAAAATAGGAAAATAACGAAAGCGATTAATATGTACTTTTGCATTCAATGGAAGTGTTAGAAGAAAAAGAAGTAATTAAAGAAATAAAGGATCCTAAGCAGAATGGGAATGGAGAAAAGACATTTCTTCAAGGCCCCCAATCTCGTTGGCGAGAGTTTGTGTTTTTAATGAAAGTAATGGTTGAATTTATGAAGGGTTTTCGTGCTTTGCACTTTGTAGGCCCTTGTGTTACTGTTTTTGGTTCGGCACGTTTTTCCGAAGATCATCCATCCTATAAGTTAGCACGACAAGTAGGAGCAGGTTTAGCGAATATAGGATTTACCGTAATGACAGGTGGTGGTCCAGGCATTATGGAAGCAGCGAATAGAGGTGCAAAAGATGTAGGTGGGAACTCTGTTGGATGCAATATTGTGCTACCGCATGAGCAGCATCCCAATCCATACTTGGATAAATGGGTAAGTATTCGTTTCTTTTTTGTTCGAAAAGTGTTATTGTCGAAATATTCCTATGCATTTATTGTAATGCCTGGCGGATTTGGAACGTTGGATGAATTTTTTGAAGCCTTAACACTGGTTCAAACAAATTCGATCAAGCGTTTTCCGATAGTGTTAATGGATAAAGCGTTTCATCATGAATTATGCACTCATTTTGATAAAATGGTAGCTAGTGGAACCATTCATAAGGACGATATGAAATATTTGATTGTTACGGATTCTGTTGAAGAAGCGGTTAATCATATTGAAAAATATGCTGTTCAGCAATTTAACCTACGTAAAAAGGAAGTACCGAAAGCGGTTTCTTGGTTGGGTGAATATCGATAATTATTCTTTTTTGAACATAACGGTATAAGTAGCGCTATTGTGTTTATCATCTTCAACTATTATGTTGAATGTGTGTACACCATTTTGGTCCTCTTCATCAAACGTATAGAACAATAAATCCTTTTTCGTTTCATATTCGCACAATACCCATTTACCATCTATGGTTGCTCTATAGCTTTTAATACCAGAAAGATTATCGTTTACAATTATTCCAATTTGTTTCTCTTTTGTTAGGTCAACTATTAGTGAATCTTTATGAAATTTAAAAGCTGGTTTTAGTTTTGGTGAAATAGTATCAATTGTAATCGCAAAATCGCCCCAAGTTTTTGTTTTTGCTTCAATCCATCCATCAGTATATTCACCACCTACATAAGTTCGTTTACCTTTATCATTAATGGAAACGATGCACGCTTTCGATGTTAATGAGTCGGGCAAATTAATAGTTTTTAAACGGATAGAAACACTTTTTTGCAAGGCATTTTTTGTATTCATAATTTTATGAAGATTCGAATAAAATCCTTTTGGTTGAATCGATTTCATGTAGCTGAAAATATAGTCGTCATAAGCAGCATTGGCAGGAACGGTAATGGTTGCTTCTGGATACTTAAATGATTTTGTTTCGATACAATTGTTTAAAGTTGGAGTGTTTTTTAGTGGTTTAGCGATAGTTTGAGTAGTGCTTTTTACTTTTAAATTAATTTCTGTTGTATTGCCAATATAGTCTTTCACGAGGAAAGTAACAAGGTGAGTAGTGTCGACATTGAAGGTGATTTTTCCATCATCAATCACATCTTTATAAATACCCAATTGATTGTTTTTTGATAAAAAGCATTTTTGAATTTTACTCCCATGTGTTTGCTTTTCGGCATAATCAATATGTGCATTCACAAAGCGAGAATATTCAAATGTGAACTTTTCGAGTTCATGATAATAAACACGTTTACCATCTACAAGCAGTTCAATGGAAAAAACGCCATTTGGGTTAGTCGACTTTGTTTCGAGATCAAAGCATTCAATGCCAAATCCAATGGTTCCGTTAACTGTTATGCTATCCGTTTTAAAAAAGGAATACACTCCTTTTTTGTAAATGGGAGTAAGTTGTTTTGGAGTGTTTTTTTTGTTTACACTAGCTGTTTCATTCAAAGGGTAGATGGCCAATTTTGTTACTCGAGGTTTAATTGTATCATTAATCAAATAACCAAAATAATAGGGGTTTACAGGCATTTCTGTTTTAGAGTCACGGATTTCGAAATGCAAATGCGGACCTTGTGAACCACCAGTGTTTCCTGACAATGCAATTAACTCGCCTTTTTTGATAGGAAGATGAGTGGGCGATAAAATGGTGTCGAGTTCAAATGTTTCTAGTTTGTATTGCATTTTTTTTGTGAATGCTTCAATGTCGATATCAAAGCAGTTTAAATGGGCATAAACAGAGGTAAATCCATTTGGGTGAGTAATGTACAATGCTTTTCCGTAACCACCTGTACTAATTTTTATCCTCGATACATAACCGTCAGCTGCAGCAAAAATGGGTACATTCTCTTTTCCATCTGTTTTTAGGTCGAAACCAGCATGAAAATGGTTTGGACGAATTTCACCAAAATTGCCAGATAGCTCCATTGATCCATCCATTGGTGATCTGAAATAGTCGGTTGGGTAAGGTGTTTGAGAAAGCAACGATTTCCAGCACACAGATAAAAGGAATATGAAAAGTTGTTTTCTCATGGTAAATACAAAAAAAAGCATAAAATCAATTACTATTTAGCTCTGTGTTCAAAGTTATTAACGTTGAAGGGCTGAATTAAGTGTGCTAATTTTTTGGCAATTCCATCTAGGAATGTTATATTTGTAAAATATTGAATTACAGAACTTAATGTTTGATTATGAGTGATTTAACAGCAACCATAGCCGATTTTAAAACGAAAATTGAAAAATTAGTCACCTTGCATTCGCAATTGAAGGCCGATTATGATAAATTAGTTATTGATAATCAACAACTTCAAGGGACAATTGCTGAGCAGTTAGTTACCATTGAAGGATTAAAAAAGAGTAATCAGGATTTAATAACAAATACAAACGAACAACACAATACGCTTATAACAGATACAAAACTAAAGATAAACGAGCTAGTGCAAGAGATTGATAATTGCATTGCTCTCATTAATAAATAGATAATCTATTGAGTTTCTAGAAAGCAATTTATACAAACCTGAAACAATAAAATGACAGACGTTTCATTAAAAATAGTAATTGCCGGACGAACTTATCCACTTACTGTAAAGAAAGAGGATGAAGAAGCGGTTCATCAGGCAGCTAAAATGATTAATGAAAAGGTGAAGGAATTTGAGCAAAATTATTCGGTACGAGATAAACAAGATCTATTAGCCATGTGCGCTTTGAACTTGCTTGCTACCCAGCAAAATAATCCTAAAAAATCGCCTGATTTTGACGAGCTGAATCAGCTTGACTTATTTGTTTCTGACTATCTACAAAAAGAGAGTGATTCCATTTAGTTTGCAGTTTTTTAACAATCCACTGTAAACAAAAAAATCTTCCATTGGTTCGCGAGTGTTTCGCAAATGCATACTTTGGCTATTAGAATTTATGCAGGGCGAAAAGTAATAACCAACAATTTAATTTTTTAACTATTTATGGACATTATACTGATTATTGCAGCTGCTTTAGGAGGATTGGTTTTGGGTGCACTGGGTGCATTTATGGCAATAAAAAAATCCAACGAGAATAAAGCAAACAACATTATTAAAGAAGCCGAAGCTGAAGCAGAGGTAATTAAAAAAGACAAAATACTTCAAGCAAAAGAGAAGTTTTTGCAATTAAAAACTGAGCATGAAAAAACGATTAATGATCGTAATCAAGCAATGCAAGTTTCTGAAAACCGAATCAAGCAAAAGGAGCAAGCACTTTCTCAAAAACAAGAACAAGTTCAACGTAAAGATCAAGAGTTAGATGCTGTTCGTCAAAATTTAACACATCAATTAGAAATTGTTGCTGCAAAACAACAAGAGGTTGAGAAGTTTCATCGCAGACAAGTAGAGCAATTGGAAACACTGAGTGGTTTATCTGCTGAAGATGCTAAAACACAATTGGTAGAAAGCTTAAAAGCTGAAGCAAAAACGGATGCAATGTCGCATATAAAAGATATTGTTGAAGAAGCAAAAATCAATGCAAACAAAGAAGCGAAGAAAGTGGTTATTCAAACCATTCAACGTGTTGCTACGGAACATGCTATTGAAAACTCTGTATCCATTTTCAATATTGAAAATGATGAAATCAAAGGACGTATTATTGGTCGTGAAGGCCGTAACATTCGTGCCTTAGAAGCTGCTACAGGAATTGAAATTATTGTAGATGATACTCCTGAAGCAATCATTTTATCTGGTTTCGATCCTGTTCGTAGAGAGATTGCTCGTTTATCTTTACATCAATTAGTAACTGATGGACGTATCCATCCAGCTCGTATTGAAGAGGTGGTTGAAAAAGTGAAAAAGCAAATTGAAGAAGAAATCATTGAAATTGGAAAGCGTACAGCAATCGACTTAGGAATTCATGGTTTACATCCAGAATTGATTCGTATGGTTGGTCGTATGAAGTACCGTTCATCGTACGGACAAAACTTATTACAACATTCACGCGAGGTTGCTAATTTATGTGCTACCATGGCAGCTGAATTAGGATTGAATGTGAAGTTGGCGAAACGCGCAGGTTTATTACACGATATTGGAAAAGTACCAGATGATTCACCTGAGGTACCACATGCAATTTTGGGTATGCAATTAGCTGAAAAATATAAAGAGAAACCAGAAGTTTGTAATGCTATTGGTGCCCATCACGATGAGATTGAAATGACAACATTGATATCTCCAATCGTTCAGGTGTGTGATGCTATTAGTGGTGCTCGCCCAGGTGCTAGACGTGAAGTTGTTGAACAATACATCAAGCGATTAAAAGACTTAGAAGCATTGGCATTGTCGTATCAAGGTGTTGAAAAAACATATGCTATTCAAGCAGGTCGTGAATTACGTGTTATTGTTTCAAGCGATAAAGTAACGGATAAAGATGCGGAAACATTATCATTCGATATTTCACAACGTATACAAACTGAAATGACTTATCCTGGTCAGGTTAAAGTAACCGTGATTCGTGAAACAAGAGCTGTAAATTATGCCAAATAACATATAAACTGATTTTTGAGATAGCACAAAATGTTTACGTTTTGTGCTATCGTTTTTTTAGAGCATGTTCAAAAAATATTTTTCTCTTTCATCTGATTTTAGTAAAAACACGTTTACACTTGTGTTAGGGACTGTTATTGCTCAGGCTATCCCTTTTATTTTACATCCATTCTTAAGAAGATTATATAGTGCAGAGGATTTTGGTGCGATGGCCGTTTACTTGAATTTATTTGGCGTTATAACAATTGTTTCGGCATTACGCTATGAAGCTGCAATTGTTTTACCGAAACATAATAATGAAGCTGCCAATTTATTATCACTCACCTTTATTATTAATTTGATTTTTACAACACTCGTTTTTTTAGTGTTATTATTCTTTAAAGCCGAGGTGGTGCGGTTTATTAATTTTCCTGTGGAATACGCTAATTACCTTTATTTGTTGCCATTGGGTAGTTTGCTCTTTGGTGCCTACCAAAGCATGAATTATTGGTTAATTCGGCAAAAAGCATTTAAAGCATCTACTTCTAATAAGATTATTAGACGAATTGTAGAAGGAGGTGTGCAAACAACTTTTGGAGTATTGAGGTTACCTGGCGGCTTATTTGTTGGTGATTTGCTAGGAAATCTTGCAAATACCATCTCAGGTGGAAAGCAGATTTTCAAAAACTTGTTTTCATTTAAACAGGTTTCTTTAAAAAAAATCGGCTATGTTGCTAATAAATACAATGAGTATCCAAAGTATAATGTATTCCCAACATTGCTCAGTAGTGCAGCAAATGTTTTACCTTTTCTATTTATTAATAAATTATATTCAACCGAAACCGTAGGGTACCTTGATTTATCGAAATTAGTTTTATCAATTCCATTGGTTTTTATATCGGCAACCATATCTCAAGTATTGTTTCAACAAATCACCTCTAAAAAGCACGATTCATTGAGTATCAGGAATGATATACGAAATGTATTGTTTGTTCTGATTGCTGTTATTATACTGGAGATTGTTGTTATATTGTTTTTTGGACCACTTTTGTTCGGATTTGTATTTGGAGAAAAGTATGAATTATCAGGAGTTTTTTCTCAAATTTTGATTTTCAGCTTTGTACTAAACTTTATCGGTTCTACTTTTTCATCGGTTTTTATAACCTTTGGTAAAATAAAATTGAATAGCGCTTGGCAAGTAATGTACTTCATTGCTATTAGTTCCTTGTATTTTTGTAAAGGGCTAACAATTACTGAGTTTCTAATGGTATACGTTGCTATTGAAGTAATTATGCATTTAACATATTGTGGCTTGATTTATTGGATTGTTAACCAGTATGAAAAAAAAATAGTTAGCTAGATGTGGATTTCTAAAATAACACTAACAAAAGATTTTATTAGACTAACTATTCTAATAGTTTTAGTTGCACTCATTTTAGAGGTGTATTATAATTTTTTGATAGTGCCAGAATTTAAGCATCTTGGTTTTAATTTAAATTTTAATCTTGTAAAATATGTTTTTTCTAAGTTAGTATTCTTATTGTTACTAGCACTCTCATTTGTTATTTATAGTAAAAGTAAATTCTTGTATAGTATCTTTTTGTTATTATTGTTTTTCTTTTACATCCCCAATTCAATCCTTTTTTCATTTGCAAATGGTGCATTTGGCCCATTTGTTTCAAATTGTTTCTTTGTATCAACTTTTGCACTAAGCATCTTTATCAATGCTAAATTGCCTGTTTGGTCAATTTCTCAAAAATATTCCAGCTGGATACTTGCAGCAGCAACTATATTATTTACATTACCTATAATTATTACATTTCGTTCAAATATTTATTTGAAAACATTACTATTAAAAGATATTTATGAAACACGTGAAGTCTTTTCAGCAAAATTAACGGGTATTGTAAATTATTTATATCATTTATCTGTTAAAACAATTTTACCTGTTTCTCTAGTTTTTTTTATGATTCGTAAAAAGCCAGTTTTTATTGGGTTGTGCTTAATAGTTTTGTTATACCTTTTTGTAATTTCAGGAAATAAATTCGTGTATTTCACTTCAATTCTTCTTGTTTTTTTCTATTATGTAGGGAAAGATTATGTTTCCAAAATTAATTACTTTTTACTTTTTACAATCATATTATTTATAGTGTTTCCTATTGTTGATTATGCAATCATAAAAGCGGATAAACCTATTATGTCTGGCACATTTGTAAACCGTTTTTTGTTTATTCCAGCTTTGCTAACCCAATGGTATTTCGATTTTTTTGATGGCCGACCATTTTATTTTGCAGAGAGTCATTTTTTTAATAAATTTTTTCATAGTCCATATGACATGCCAGTTGGTTTTTTGATTTCTAAAACCTACTTGAATACAACAGATGCATATGCAAACAATGGTATTGTTTCTGATGGTTTTATGAATTTAGGTTATTGGGGGGTAGGTTTATTTTCCATTGTTTTTGCTGCACTTTTCGGACTCTTTAATTCCTTAAAACTACATATAGGCTATTATGGTTTATTTTTTAGTTATATATACATGATTTTGAGTGCTCCTTTATTGAGTTGTTTTATTACAGGAGGTATTTTGTTGTTTATATTTTTATCGATTTTTGTTTTGCGAAACAAGGACTCGACAGAATAATAGTTGAGTTATATGATTTCAGTTAACTTCTGTAAACTTTTTACAACTATAGAATTGTTTATTTATCGTAATTTTGGGGCTTACATATAGCGATTAGTTATTATTTAAAATTTAGTGAATTATATACAAATCATCTTTCTATGAAAATAGTTATTCTTTCAAATTGGTTCTCAGACAGAATGGGATACATTGAAAATTGCTTGCCTAAATCGTTAGCCAAACAAGGACACGAAGTTCATGTTGTTGCTTCAACGGCTCAGGTTTATTATAATAGTCCTGATTACAGCAGTGTTTATGAACCATTTTTAGGCAAAAACATTCAAGAAGAAGGAGTAAAGGTGATTGATGGCTATACGCTTCATCGTATTCCATTCAGGAACATTGATAATAAGGTTTGTTTTAAAAAATTGGGCAAAAAGTTGAGAGAGATTAATCCAGATGTAGTTCAGGTTTTTGATGCTTTTTCGTTTACTACCTTACAAGCGGCCTATTATAAAATTTTATTGGGATACAAGTTGTTTACAGCCAATCATACAGTTGCTTCCGTATTTCCTTTGTTTCAGGAGGGAAAAGGAACATTTTTTCATAAGGCTATGTTTTTTATTACACGGACTGTTCCTGGTAAAATTATCAGTTGGGTAACATCCAAATGTTATCCAGCAACAATTGATGCTTTGGACATTGCCGTTAAGTATTATGGTGTTCCAGCAAGTAAAGTTAAATTGGCTTCTTTAGGTGTTGATACCGATTTCTTTTGTCCAGCAGACACCACAGAACGAAAATCAAAAAGGTCAGAATTAGGGTTTACGGAATCGGATATTGTGGTAATATACACTGGTCGTTTTACAGAAGGTAAAAATCCATTGTGCTTAGCTAAAGCAATTGACAAGTTAGTAGGAGAGGGTGAGCCATTTAAAGGATTATTTATGGGGAATGGTCCACAAATAGAGGAGATAAAAAAAATGAGAGGTTGCACGGTTCTTAAATTCGTTCCTTATCACGAATTACCAGCATATTATGCAATAGCGGATATAGGAAGTTGGCCACGACAAGAATCCACTAGTATGATTGATGCTGCAGCCTGTGGCTTGCCAATTGTAATTAGCAATAAAGTGCAAGCAATGGAACGTGTAGAAGGGAATGGACTAACCTATATCGAAAATGATGTGAATGATTTAGCGGCTGTAATTAAGAAATTGAAAGATGCTAGTTTACGAAGTCAATTAGGGAATTTCGGTGTGTCAAAAATTCAAAATAATTACAGCTGGGATAAAATTGCAAAAGAACGTATAGAAGATTATAAATTGTTTGTGAAATAGATTAGGGTAAAAATGAGTCTGCAAAAGAAGTTTTATTTTGAAAATTTAGATGGCTTGAGGGCTATTGCAGCATTTGCAGTTATTTTCGCTCATTTGAGTTATTGGTTTAAATATCCTCAAACAGAATTTTATAAATCGTTCAAATTGCTTTTGTCTTTTGATGAAGCAGGTGGACGCTTAGGAGTTATTTTTTTCTTTGTTCTAAGTGGTTTTTTAATTACCTACTTGTTATTTGCGGAGCAAGAAAAAAATAAAAAAATTAATGTGATATTCTTTTATATTCGTAGAATATTGCGAATATGGCCATTGTATTTTATTACACTTATTATTGGATTTGTCATATATCCAATCTACATGCATTTTTCAGGGATTGATTTTTTTGAAAATTCGAGATGGTGGATGTTTTCTTTATTCTTAGCCAATTTCGATCATATTTATCATGCTTTCCCATCAACAAATATATTAGGTGTTCAATGGAGCGTTTCTGTTGAGGAGCAATTCTACCTGCTTTGGCCACTTATTTTTGTGCTTTTTAATAGACGTAATTATTTTCCGTATATACTAGTTACCTTGGTTGTTCTATCGGAGTTGTTTTCCGTTTTTGTTGCATATAGGCTCAATGCTGGCGATTACCATTTGCTGGCTTGTTTGAAATATTTATCTTTAGGAGCGTTGTTAGCTTATTTTTGTTTTTACAAAATAGAGAAAGTACTAGCTATGCTCAACAAAATTAAAAAATGGCAAATTGTTCTAATTTATTTAGTTTGTATTCCTTTACTATTTATGCAACATTTTATTTCAGAGCAGTTTGAATTGTATAAACGATTGTATCATATTCTTCCTTTGTTTTTCTTTGGTTTTGTTATTGTAGAACAGAATTTTTCTGAAAATTCATTCTTTAAAATCGGAAAATTCCCACTGTTGTCATGGTTAGGAAGGATTAGTTACGGGTTGTATTTAACCCACATGATAGCGCTAAATATTGTAGTTGCGCTATTTACAAATAGTGAAGAGTATGTTTTGTTAAAAAATGTACTAACCATATTAATTACAGTATTAATTAGCTATATCAGTTATCATACAATTGAAAAATATTTTCTATCATTAAAAAGTAAGTTTTCATTTGAAAACTAAAAAAAATTAGAATGTCAAATTTTAAATCTATACTCAAATCGTTAATTCCTCCAATTGTTTTAAATGGATTGTCTCGTTTTTTCTATGGTTGGTCTGGTAATTATTCTACTTGGGAAGAGGCCTCTAAAAAATGTTCAGGGTATGATAGTGATATTATAATTAATAAGGTGAAAGAGTCTTTATTAAAGGTGAAAAATGGCGAAGCTGTTTACGAAAGAGATTCTGTTATATTTGATAGAGTACATTATTCATTTCCATTGCTTTCAGCATTGTCGTATGTTGCATTGAGAAGCGGGAATAAGTTGAACGTTTTGGATTTTGGTGGTTCATTGGGCAGTAGTTATTATCAGAACAGGACATTTTTTAATGCCGCTCAAGAATTTAACTGGTCTATTGTAGAGCAAAAACATTTTGTCACAGAAGGTAAAAAATATTTTTCAGACAATCATTTACATTTTTATTATGATACGGATAGTTGTTTAAATGAGCAGCCAGTGAATGTACTGTTGCTCTCATCTGTTTTGCAATATATTGAAAAGCCATTTGAATTAATTGCATTTTTGAAAACTAAAAAATTCAAATACGTTATTATCGACCGAACACCACTGTTGTTGGAAGGCAATAATCGTATCACAATTCAGAAGGTTCATAAAAGTATTTACGAAGCGGAGTATCCTTGCTGGTTGTTAAATCAAGAAAATGTAAAAAAAGCATTTTTGGAGGAATATGAATTGGTTTTTGATGTTGAATTAGAAGAGACAATACATGTTAACAATGCAGCGTATAAAGCTTTCTTTTTTAAGCGAAAAGAATAGTATTTTTTAGTAATTTCGATGAAAATATAGTTTATGGCACATTTTATCAGTTTAAAGACATTTACAGATCAACGAGGAAATTTAACGGTTATCGAAAAGGTTGTTCCTTTTGATATAAAAAGGATATTTTACATCTATGGTGTAGATGATTCAATTCGTGGTGGTCATAGACATGTGAAGACAATTCAGGCAGCTGTTTGTATACAGGGAAGCTGTACAATTTATAATGATGATAATAAAGTTCAGCAGGAATTTGTATTGGATTCGCCTGACAAGTGTTTAATTTTAGAGCCTCAAGATTGGCATCAGATGCATAGTTTTTCTAAAGATGCCATTTTAATGGTGTTAGCATCTGAATATTTTGAACCAAGTGATTATATCTACGAAAAGTATAAATAGTTAAAATGATAGAATACGAAAGTTTAGCATTGCTAAATGCACCATTTTTTGATGATTATACAAAAGAGTTTGATAAAGTATTAAAATCTGGATGGTATATTTTAGGGAATAGTGTAAAGCAATTTGAAGCTGAATTTGCTTCTTATAATAAAGCAAATCACTGCATTGGATTAGCATCAGGCTTAGATGCTATTACATTATCAATTGGAGCATTTGATTTTGAAAAAGGAAGTGAGATTATCGTTCCTTCAAATACATACATTGCTACTATTTTGAGTGTTATGCAAAATAACATGAAACCAGTATTGGTGGAGCCATCGATAGATACATATAATATTGATCCTGATAAAATAGAAGCTGCTATTACTAATAAAACAAAAGCGATTGTAGTAGTGCATCTGTATGGTAAAGCTTGTGATATGGATCCGATTATGGCTCTCTGCAAAAAATACAATTTGAAGTTAATTGAGGATTGTGCACAATCGCATGGTGCTACATACAAAGGTAAACACACAGGAACTTTTGGTGAATTTGGTGCATTTAGTTTTTATCCAACTAAAAATTTAGGTGCATTGGGTGATGCTGGTGCTGTTGTATGTAATGATGTTGCTTTGGATAAAGTTATTCGTAGATTAAGGAACTATGGTTCGGACATAAAGTACTACAATGAAGTAGTAGGTTATAACTCTCGTTTGGATGAGTTACAGGCAGCATTCCTTTCAGTTAAACTAAAACGATTGGATGAAATAAACGCGTATAAACGAAAATTGGCTTCGATTTATTTAAATAATCTAAATGCTGATTTTGTTAAGCCTGTTGTAGATAAAGATTATTTTGATGTATATCATATTTTTAATATTCGTCACGAAAAGCGTGATGATTTAAAGGAGTATCTATTAAAAAATGGGATAAAAACAGAGATTCATTATCCTGTTTCTCCTAGTAAACAAAAAGCATTGCAGGGAAAGCTGGATAATTATAATTTTCCCATTAGTGAAAAAATTCATGCTACAACACTTAGCCTTCCTGTTTCATTTTTTCATACAGAATCGGATGTAAATAAAGTGATAGAGGTTATGAATAAATTTTAATAACACGATGTATAATTTTTGCACTTTATTTGATTCTTTTTATCTAACACGTGGCATTGCAATGTATCAGTCGTTAGAGAAAACTTGCGATAACTTTCATTTGTATATTTTTGCCTTCGACAACAAGAGCTATGATATTCTAAAAAAGTTGAATTTTAAGCATGCTACAATTATTTCGTTGAAAGAATTTGAAGATGAAAAGTTATTGGCCGTAAAACCAAGTCGTTCAAAAGCCGAATATTGTTGGACATCCACATCATCAACTATTTTGTATGTCATTAACAATTACAACGTGCCAAGTTGTACTTATGTTGATGCCGACTTGTTTTTCTATCAAAACCCAAAAATTCTGTTTGATGAAATGGGTGATAAGTCAATTTTGTTGACACTTCATCGTTACCCACCCAAATTTAACCGTACTACAACTTCGGGTATATACTGTGTTCAGTTTATTACCTTCTTTAATAATCAAGATGGTTTGGAAGCATTAAATTGGTGGAGAGATGCTTGTATTGATTGGTGCTATGATCGTTATGAAGATGGGAAATTCGGAGATCAAAAATATTTGGATGATTGGACTACACGTTTTAAGGGGGTCCATGTTTTGGAACATTTAGGAGGAGGATTAGCATCTTGGAATGTTGAGCAGTGGCCTTTTGTCAGTAAAAATGGAAATAAAATTCTATTTAAAGATAATGAACACAATGTTAATTTTGAAGCAATTTTCTATCATTTTCATCATGTGCGTTTTTTTAAAAATGACATTGTAGATTTAGGATGGAGACATCCCACTATGCCTGTGGTTGCAAACCTTTATGTTCCTTATATTGTTGAGTTGGCTAGAGTGGAAAAGCTTGTAAAATCAATTGATTCCACATTTGATATTCCATTACAAGATTTTAAACTGATAAAAAGTGCAGGTTTGAAGAATAAAATTAAATACTTGATAAAAGTAATTTATCGATATAATGTATTTAATACTAAAAAGCTGATCGCTAAATATAGCAAAAGCTAATTTGAATTTATAGGCGAACAATGAATTCCAAGAAATATATTTTTATAGTTCAAGTTACACGCCAGCTATCTATTGATATACTCAATAATTTTATCAACGAAGGCGCAGAAATAGAACTTGTAACAGGAGTTCTTGAACCTAATTATGCTCCACTAGATTCTCGAATAAAAGTAAAATACTTTAATCGTTATGATAATACATCTACATTCAAGAGAATGTATACATGGTGCTTATTTACTTTTTATTCTTTTTTTTACATATTGTTTCGAAGTCGTAAAAAAGAATTGATTCTAATTTCGACACCACCTTTTATAGTATTCTTAGGTTTGTTTTTTAAAAAAGTTCGGAATCAAAATTATCATTTAATTATATGGGACTTATATCCTGATGTGCTTGTTAATTTTGGCGTTTTAAAAAAAGGTGCATTTGCCCTTAGGATTTGGCAAAGATTAAATCGAAGTTGTTTTACCAAAGCGTCTACTATATTTACATTAGGTACACATTTGTCTGATGCAATCCAGAAGTATACCAGCAATAAGCCAATCATTGTCCCTAATTGGGTGAATGCCGATTTTGTTAAGCCTGTAAATCGATTGGATAATACTTTTTCAAAAGAACATGGTTTGAATGATAAGCTGGTAGTAATGTATTCTGGTAATTTAGGCTTGACGCATGATATTGAATCAATTGTGCACACAGCTAATTTGTTGAAATCGAATACAGCTATCCAGTTTGTGATCATTGGAGATGGAGCTAAAAAGGCAAAGATTGAAGCATTTGTAAAATCGGAGCAATTACCCAATGTACTTTTACTACCCTATCAAAACAAGGAAACGTTGCCATTTTCTCTAACAGCTGCTGATATAGGGATTGTTACATTAAGTCAAGGAGCTGAAACTATATCTGTTCCGAGTAAAACGTATTATACCTTGGCTGCAGGCTCTGCAATATTCGCACTTGCTGCAGAGGCTTCTGAATTAGGTTTTTTGGTTAATAAATACAATTGTGGACGAGTATTTGACAATTCGTCTCCCGAAAAAATAGCAGAATTCATTTTGCATTTATTCGAGCATAGAAATGAATTGGATCAATTTAAGTTGAATGCTCGTGCTGCTTCCTTTGATTTTACTCCGAAAAATGCTAAGTTATATTATGATTATATTTGTAATAAACTAAATAAAGATGTTTAGAAAAATTTATTTATCACCATTAGGTTTTTTTATTTCAGGGATATTAAATGCATTCGCATTTTTTCATAAACCATTTATGGTTTATGGTTTCTTCAACAAAGTTGATGGAAGATTTTATAAACGAACTCGAATTGGCTCCAATGTTAAGTTCGTTGATAAAAAAAAGATAGATATAAAGGATAATGTTTGGGTTGGACACAATAGCATCTTGGATGGAATAGGAGGAATCATTATCGAAAATGGAGTAAATATAGCTTCTCATACATGTATATATACGCATAGTAGCCAGAATTCAATTCGCTTATTAGGGGACAAGTTTATTGATATTCCCGCTCAAGAACGAATAGGATATATTATAGAAGGTGTTAAAATAGGTGAATTTACTTTTGTAGGAACAGCTTGCGTTCTTTTGCCAGGTACCATCATAGGGAAGGGTTGCATTGTTGGTGCAGGCAGTGTTGTAAAGGGAATTTACCCCGATTATTCGATTCTTGTTGGTAATCCAGCAAAAGTGGTGGGTGATACCAGAGTTGTTGATGCTAAATTATTTGAGCAAGGATTGAGTTTTGAAAATTATTACGATAAAGCGCTTGTTAAGAATAATAAATTTAGTGCAGATTTATAGATGATGATGACGGATCAATTAAACAAAAAAATTCATGTGGCTCTTTCCACACTGCTGGCTTTTTTTATTCCGCTTTTACCTATAGCCTTACCCATACTAATTGTTTTGTTATCGCTTAATTGGTTGATGAAGATTTCCAATGTTTCAATTAGCCTTCGTACAATCAAGCAAAATAGAGCATTGATTTTAATGATTATTTTGTATGTTTTGTATTTATTGGGATTAATTTATTCCTCGAATTTTAAATTTGCAAGTGAAATTTTAGAAACAAAATTTTCTTTTTTGATTATACCACTTGTGTATGCTGCTTATATAAATGAAACCAAACTCCAATTTACCAACTATTTAAAAAGCTTTATTTTCGGATGTATTACCTATGCCATACTTTGCTTTGCATATGCTACCTATGCCTTTTATAAGCCTGTTTATACCGATTTATATGGTGTTCTCTATGATTTAGGGTCGAATTATTTTTATTATTCATATTTATCATCCGTATTTCATCCAAGCTACGCCTCTATGTATGCGGTTGTGGCACTCTTTTCAATTTATTATTTGTACAAAAAAGAACTTTTAAGATTAAACTATTTCTGGATTCCTGTAATAGCCATGTTTAGTATTTACATATTATTACTGAGTTCCAAAGCAGGATGGATTGGGCTAATTTTTATTTATGCAGTTTTTATTGTTGATTTGATTAGGAACTCCAAATATCTCATAGCAACAGCTATTGTTGGGGTATTGGTCGGATTGTTTTTGTTTTTAAATGTGTATTATGCTCCATTGTATGCGCAACGAATTCCTAAAGCAGAGGTTATTGAAAATGCAATCAATGAAAAGGATAAAGATAATAAAGTGGTTACCACAAGTACAGATGGTACAGGTAGTCGTATTTTTGTATGGAAAGCTTCTTTTGAAGTAATTAAAGAAAATTTAATTTTTGGGGTAGGTACAGGAGATTCAAGGGACAAACTAATGGAGAAATACCTCGAAAAGAATATGAAAACTGAATATGAATTTGGTTTAAATTCACATAACCAATTTCTGAATACAGCTGTATCAGTTGGTATTATTGGCTTGGTGGTCCTTATACTATGTTTTTTGATGCCTTTTTATCATGGTTGGAAGCAAAAAGAGTTATTATTGGTGGGATTTGTTGTAGTTGTTAGTATGAATTTATTATTTGAATCAATGTTTGAGCGTCAATCTGGCGTTATTTTTTATGTATTTCTTAATACTATTCTTTGTTCTACCTTTGTACCAATAAAATCTAATTAATACTAAAATGATTCCATTTTCACCCCCACATATAAATCAAAAGGCGATTGACGAAGTAATAAAAGTACTTAAGTCAGGTTGGATAACTACTGGACCTCGAACAAAGCAATTTGAAAAGGAAATTACTGCATATTGTGGAAATCAATCTACTTTATGCTTAAATAGTGCAACAGCTGGATTAGAAATTATTTTAAGATGGTATGGTGTTAAAGAAGGAGATGAGGTTATTTTACCTGCATATACATACTCTGCTACAGCAAATGTAGTAATGCATTGTGGTGCCACTCCCGTTTTTGTAGATGTGAATGCTACTGATTTTAATATTAATGTTTCTGAAATAGAGAAAGCAATTACTTCAAGAACCAAAGTTATTATGCCAGTTGATTTTGGAGGTTTTCCTTGTAATTACGATGCTATAAATGACTTGGTAATAAAGCATAAAAATACCTTTGTTGCAGATTCTGATGAGCAAAAAAAAATGGGACGTATTCTTGTGTTGTCCGATTCTGCCCATTCATTTGGTGCTTGGTATAATGGGAAAAGAGCGGGCTCTTTAACAGATATTTCGGTGTTTTCTTTTCATGCTGTAAAGAATTTGACAACCGCTGAAGGTGGAGCCGTTGCCCTTAATTTGCCTAGTCCCTTTGATAATGAGGAAGTTTATAAGTTGTTGTGCGTAAAAACCTTGCATGGGCAAAATAAGGATGCATTAGCTAAGACTCAAAAAGGAAATTGGAGATATGACATTGTGGAACCTGGTTATAAATGCAATATGACGGATATAATGGCAGTAATAGGTCAAGTGGAATTGGAACGATACGATAGCGAAACATTGCCCAAACGTAAATACATTTGTGATAAATTCACATCAAAACTATCTACCTATTCATGGGCTCAAGTTCCTGTAACTAAGACGAGCGAAGTAGAAGGTTGTTATCATTTATATCCATTAAGGATAAAAGGTATTACTGAAGCACAAAGAGATGCTATTATCAAAGAGATTTTTGATTTTGATGTTTCAGTAAATGTTCATTTTATTCCAGTTCCAATGATGAGTTATTATGTAGGAATTGGTTATGATATAAAGAAATACCCTGTAACACTTGATAATTATTCGCGGGAAATATCATTACCGGTATTTTATGATTTAACTGATGAAATGATTGATACCGTTTTGAGCGCTGTTGTAAAATCAGTTGAAAAAGTTTTGGGTAAATAATACAAACAAATGCTAAAGCGATTATTTGATATCTTTTTTTCTTTGATTGGAATAATATTGTTACTCCCATTTTTTTTATTCATTTCAATTCTAATTATAATTGATTCAAAAGGAGGAGTCTTTTATAAACAAGTTCGTGTTGGGAAGGGTGGGATAGATTTTAAGCTCTTTAAATTTCGTTCAATGCGAACCGATTCAGATAAAAAAGGTCTACTAACTGTTGGTGGGAGAGACAGTAGAATTACACGAATGGGGTATTATATTCGTAAATACAAAATTGACGAATTACCTCAATTGATCAATGTATTCTTGGGAGATATGAGTTTGGTCGGACCTCGTCCTGAAGTAAGAAGGTATACCGATTTGTATAATGATGAACAGAAGAAGGTGTTGAATGTAAAGCCCGGAATAACAGATTATGCAAGTATTGAGTATAGTAATGAGAATGAACTATTAGGAAAGGCAGATGATCCAGAGCGTGTTTATATTGATGAAATTATGCCAGCTAAATTGGAATTGAATTTAAGATATATCCAAGAACAAGGTTTGCTCACTGATGTTAAAATAATCATCAAAACGATACTCAAAATTCTTTCTTAAATAAAAACCATTTAATAAAAAAGGGCATCATTTGATGCCCTTTTTTATTCTAATTAATTTTCTTGTTGAAGAAGTTATTCGCAATTAACTCTTGAAGCAACATCCTTTTTCCTTGATACATTGCTGTAATCCATGCATCTGTTGTTCCTAATCGGATACATTCTTGGCGGAATGCCTCAGCATCTTTAATAGTTGTAAACTCCCGCATTGTAAAACGAGTGATGCCATCTGGATAAGGAGTTACTAATGCAGGCGGTGGCTCTAAGCTATTTAAATTTTTATGCTTGAAGTTTTTAGGCATACGATATGCACCAATTTGTACTCTAAACGTAAGGCCTTCAGCACAGTTGTTTCCTGCTAGTTCAATTAGTTGAGCATACACTGTTTTGTCGTTTAAATCTTTACCAACAAAAGAAGTAAAGTCTGTTGGTGCATTTGGATTGCATGGATTTAAGTGCTCTTCCAATGTTTTTCTGGCCCCAAAGAAAAATACAGTAACAAATGATTTGGAAGCTTCTGCTTCTTTTTCCAACAATAGCTTTTTAAATGCATCTGCATCTGATAAGGTTTTAAATGGTCCAAAAGTGTACCTTATTTTTCCATCTGGATATTTTTTGCTTTCAATTTTTCCATATTTTTCCAAATATTGCATTTTAAAATCTGAAGGGTTGTCAACTGCTGCAATTTCAACTTTATAGGTTAAACCCGAAATTTCTGTTTTCCCTTCATCTTTTTGTAAATTATTTAATGGTTCACCAGAATTAAGAGCAATTATGTTGTTCTTTTTCTTGATTACTTTGGTATCTGTCGGTTTTACATAATCTTTTCGCGTATATTCTTTTGAGTAATACTGTTGAATAATTTTACGTTGGCCCTTATCGGATATGGTCACAACAATATTGTGTAGCGAAGTGTCTTTGTCAGCTACTTTGTATTTGAAAATTTCAGCCTCTAGTAAACTCTTAAATGGTCCAATAGAATAGGTCGTATTTCCTTTATGATCAACACGTTTTTTAATTTCACCTAAGCCAACAAGCTTTTCGGGATTAAAATCGGATGGATTTTCAAATGTCCCAATTTCTACATTAAATTCAGTACTGTCATTTTTTACATCGCCATACTTTTTCAACAACTCTTGATACACTCTGGCTTCGTATACTTCAGCATTTTTTTCTTCATTGTAACGCTTTACCTGTTCGTTAATTTGATTTTGAATAACATCTGTTGATTCTTTTACAGATGATGTTTCTGATTTTTTTGCAACTAAATTAAAATCTTGTTGAACTTGAACAAATGTTTCTAAGCTTTTTACATTAACATATTGAAATTGTTCTTCATAGCCCTCTACTTCAATTCCCACTTTATAGTTATTTCCTGGAGTTAGAGCAATTAAGTATTTTCCTGTGGAAGAATTCGAATGATAACTTCCTTGTTTTTCACCAGTTTCTGCGTTAGCAACATTAATTGTAGCATCAACAGGTTTATTATCGGCCGTTACAACCCCCACTACTAGTGCTAATATTGGTTTTTCACCAAAAAAACCAGGATTTACTCTGTAAATATCTTGTTGTCCGAATCCACCTTTTCTATCGGAAGAGAAATAACCATGCTCTCCATCTGCTGTCAGTACATAAAAGCGCTCATCTTCAGTTGTGTTAATAGGATAGCCCAAGTTTGTAGGTGTGTTCCAATTGTTATCTTTAAATGTCGTATAAAGTATATCATATCCACCAATACTATTATGTCCTTCAGAACTTAAAAAGAGCGTAATCCCATCTGGATGAATGAATGGAGAGTCGTCATTATATTTTGTATTTACTTTTGGTCCTAGATTTTGAGCTTTGCCCCATGTTCCATCTGCTTGTTTTTTACTCATGTAGATGTCTTTTCCACCATACCCATCAGGGCGTTCACTTGCAAAATACAATGTTTGCTCGTCAGCAGAAAGAGAAACACTTCCTTCCCAATATTTTGTATTAATATTTGAATTTAGAGGTTCTGGCACTCCCCAAACTTCACCTTTTAATGCACTCATGTATATATCCCCTCCATCCTCAGTTGTACTATGATATATGAAGAGTTTTTGTCCATCAGCAGACAATGCAATGCTAGCATCATGGTTTTTAGTATTGATATTGGAGCCAATACTTTGAGGCGTTTGCCAAGAATTACCAACTCTATAGGCAATGAAAACATCTTCATAAAAATTACCATTAGGATCTGGATTAAAATCATCATCCATCAATCCTCCTGTACTATTGGGTCCAGTATATGTGTATATTAGAATTGACTCATCCGAAGAAATAACAGGTACGTATTCTTGATTTTCTGTATTAACTGTATTTCCTGCGTTTTCAATTTCGCATTGAATTTTTAATTCGATGAACGCTTTCCCGTTTTTGCTGTTTTCGATATAACGTTCTGTTAATAATCGTTGATTTATTGCTGGTGCTTCAAGTAGGTATTTGTTAAAAGTTGCAATTGCTTCATCAAATTTGTAATTCAAGTGGTAGGCACGACCTAAGTAAAAATTAATATCGGTTGTTTTTGGATTTGCTTGTTCTACCTCTTTCAATAAGGTTATCGCTTTCTCTTTTTCATCACTTTTATATAAATAACATATACCGGTTCTGTACTTTAAATACAGTTCACTTTGATGCGCATTGTATACTTCTGCATATAATGGCAATGCACGTAAGTAGTTCTGTTCTGAATAAAATAATTCAGCAGATTCTATCTTTTTGCGTTCTTCTTTGCTTAGTTTATTTAAATCTACACCAGTTCCTTTTTGAGCAAAACAGCTCATTGTATAGATAAAAGCAATTGAGATTAGAGTGATAATTTTTTTCATAATGTATCTATTGTAAATAAGTAGAAGGCACACTTCTTCCATTATTAATCATAAAAATCAATAAAAATGCACTGTACTAAACGATGGGTTGTCTGTACTTATAAACATGGTGTCGTTGAAAACCACTCATTTTTTTTATTGGTATACCTTTTAAACCCTTATTTGTAGAGCTTGTCGTAAAATGGCAGCATGTTTTTTTTATCGTTAATATTTCTGTATTTTCGTTGAATAAGAATTGACTATGGAATTTATTGATGAGAAAATTGAACAGTATGCACTAAATCACTCTGAAGCAGAGAGTGGTGTGTTGAAAAAATTGAATCGAGAAACACATGCAAAAGTGATGCAGCCACGAATGCTTTCAGGCCATATGCAAGGTGCTTTTTTAAGTATGTTGAGTAAAATGATTCAGCCTTCAGCTATACTTGAAATTGGAACGTATACCGGCTATTCTGCTATTTGTTTAGCGCAAGGATTGCTTCCAGAAGGGAAATTGCATACCATTGATGTAAATGAAGAATTGGATAAAATGGTTCGTTCCTTCATTCAAGAAGCCAATCTTGAATCGAAGATTGTATGTCATATTGGTGATGCAATGAAAATAATTCCAACCTTGAATATGCAATTTGATATTGTTTTTATTGATGCTGATAAAAAAAATTACTCCAATTATTACGATTTAGTTTTCGATAAAGTAAAAACAGGTGGATACATTATTGCTGATAATGTTTTGTGGAGTGGTAAGGTTGTGGATTTGGAAAAAAATAAAGATGCTGATACATTATTGATAGATGCTTTTAATAAAAAAGTCCACACAGATAATAGAGTAGAACACCTCCTTTTACCATTAAGGGATGGTTTAATGATTGCAAGAAAAAAATAATTTTAAAATAAATCTATGTTAGTTGATTTAAGAAGTGATACAGTAACTAAGCCAACAAAGCCGATGCTTGAAGCAATGTTTAAAGCAGAGGTAGGGGATGATGTTTTTGGCGAAGAACCAACTGTAAATGCATTAGAGAAGAAAATAGCAGCGCTATTTGGAAAAGAAGCGGCCTTGTTTTGTCCTTCTGGAACTATGACAAATCAAATTGCCATAAAAGTACATACACAACCTGGTGATGAAGTATTGTGCGATGTTACTGCACATATTTACAATTACGAAGGAGGAGGCGTGTCTTCTAATTCAGGAGTTCAAATTAAGCTTATTCAAGGTGAGCAGGGACGCATTTCAGCTAAACAGGTTCAAGAAAGTATTAATCCAGTATTTGATTGGTTAACGAATACACGTTTAGTTTGTATTGAGAATACTGGTAATAGAGCAGGAGGAAGCTATTATTCATTGTCTCAAATGCAAGAATTAGCTGCAGTTTGTAAACAAAATAAACTTAGTTTTCATTTAGATGGTGCACGTATTTTTAATGCAATTGTTGAAAACGAATATACTGCAAAGGATATCGGTCCTCTTTTTGATTCAATTTCGGTTTGTTTGTCGAAAGGATTAGGAGCTCCTATCGGTTCTGTTTTGTTGGGTGATAAAGAATTTATTCGAAAAGCACGTAGAGTTCGTAAAGTGTTCGGAGGTGGAATGCGACAAGCAGGTTATCTTGCCGCTGCAGGTATTTATGCTTTAGATAATCATGTTGATCGTTTAAAAGAAGATCACCGCAGAGCGAAAGAATTATCTTCTATAATTAACAAGTTGGATTATGTAGACAACGTATTGCCTGTTGATACAAACATTCTCATTTTTAATTTGAAAGAGCGTGTTAATCCAGATGAGTTTTTACAAAAATTGGCTGATAAAAATATAAAGGCAGTGAGTTTTGGAAAGCAGGCAATCCGTTTTGTAACACATCTCGATTTTACAGATGATATGCTTATGGAAGTTGAAAAAGTATTAAAACAATTTTAGATGAACGTTCAACATAAAAAAATCGACAACAAAGGTGTTTTTTACATTGAAATTGATGGCTTGAAAAAAGCAGAAATGACTTATGTAATGGCGGGTGAAACTAAAATGATAATTGACCATACCGAAGTTCTAGCTGAACTTTCTGGAAAGGGAGCTGGAAAAATGTTGGTTGAAAAAGCGGTTGAATATGCTCGTGAAAACAATATTAAAATTTTGCCACTTTGCACATTCGCGAAAGCTGTTTTTGATAAAACACCTAGTTATACCGATGTCTTATTTTAATTTTCTTTACTATGGAAAAAGATACAACGATTAAATACAAAGCAAACGATATTACGGTTGTTTGGAAGCCTAAAGTTTGCATTCATTCAAAAATATGTTGGAAAGAATTGGGAGATGTATTTAAGCCTGCAGAGCGACCGTGGGTAAAAGTGGATGGAGCTTCTACTGATAAAATAAAAGCACAAATAGATAAGTGTCCTTCAGGCGCATTGAGCTATTTTTCTAATAATGATGAAACAACGTCATCAGAAATAAAGGCCGAAAGTATCGTAGAAATAGTATCCAATGGACCTCTATTGGTATATGGAAATATTACAGTTAAAAAAGAAGGGGAAGAAGACATTACAAAAAATAAGGTAACAGCATTTTGTAGATGTGGGCAGTCTGCTAATAAACCATACTGTGATGGCACACACACGAAAATTGATTTTAAAGGCTAGCTTTCTTTGTAGTGAATTTCTTTTTTTGCTCTTTGCAAATCTTTTTTGTTAAGTCTCTTCCTGCACTTATCGCTATTGGCAATCCTCCACCAGGTTGGTTCCAATGACTAGCCATGTAAAAATTAGCCAAGTTGGGAAGTGTAAATTTTACAGGTGAAAGTGCAATCAAATTTTCACTTGGTAACCACCCTTGTGTGCTGCCTTTCCAATTGTTAGTATATCTTAAATATGTTGCAGGAGTTGCAAAGTCCACTTCTTCAATTTTATCTTTAATTCCACCTAAGCGTTCATCCAGCAAGTTGGTAATTGTTTCCAACATTTCCTTTTTTGCTTCGCGGTATTTTGGACGATTGTTCTTTCTTAAATCAATCCAAAAGTCTGCATGCTCCGTATAAAAACTTACAACAACTGATGTCTTTCCTTTTGGAGCAAACGTAGGATCATAATTGTATACATGTACTTCTAAGCGTTCGTATTTTGTGCCATCCGGACAAATAATTGGTGTTGTTAATGGAAAGCGCGAAAAATGAGGTTGGTCAGATAAATCTTTATTTATTCCAAACGAAAATTGAAGAACACTATAAAATACTTTTAGTTTCTTTAATTCTTTTAGTTCTAGTATTTTTTTGTCGGTATACTTTCCATCCAATGCATCAAAAATGGTCCAGTTCCAATCGGCAGCAGAAATAATTGCATCAGAATAGTGACTAACATTGTTTCTTACTAGCAATCCTTTTGCAGTATTATTTTCGGTAATTATTTTTTTTACTGGTGTATTGTAATGTATTTTACCACCAAGTTTTAAGTAGCGTTCTTCTAAATACTTTGCGAATTGCATTGATCCACCTATTGGGTAACCAGCACTTTTTTTGTCGAATGAAGCAAGCGGCATCGTCATCACCACCATATTCACTTCTTGGTCATCGTACAATAATTCAAAGCTTTCTCTTAAAAAGGGATTTTTTAATTTTTTAGCGAATGTTCTGTTGGTGTCATTTCTCCACTGGAAAAGCAGATACAAAAATTTTAAATACCTTGCCATTTTAATACCTCTAATAGTAGATTGAATAAAAGGAAGATCATCTAAAACAGGGGGCAAATCAAACTCTTGCATGGTGCGTATAGAGTTTGTTAGGCGCTTTATTTGAAATTCATCCTCTGGAGCTAGATCAAGCATGTATGCTTCTAGGCGGTCAACATTTGTATAGAGATGAAATACTTTTTGTCCGTATTTGTTTTTGTTTAGCTTAAGCTCAATATCCATTCGAATATCATGGTTATGAAAAGGAATTTTTTTCATATCCAATAATTCGCTCCACATTTTATAAAAGGAGCTTCCTGTATCGGTTCCTAAAATCCAATGAACACAACCATCAAAAGTGTATTCTCCTTTTTTCCAGCTAGTACACAAGCCGCCAGGAATAGAATGCTTTTCAAATATTTCGGTTTCAAAACCATTCATTTGTAAATAGCAACCTGTGGTTAGTCCAGAAACTCCAGCACCGATGATATTGATTTTCATATTTAGCTTTAGAATGCTAATATATAAACAAAAAAAGAGATGGTTATTTTTACCATCTCTTTTTTGTTGAATTTGAATTTGTTTTATGCGATTGCACCACTTGCTTTACGCATTCGAATGATATCGGCTAATGATTTTACAGCACGTTGATGTTTTTTTACGAATGGATTATTCAAATCCCAAACATATCCAGCAAGAACAGAGCAAATTTGTTTTTTGATTTCCTCATCTTGATTCTTTGAGAAGAAAATTTCATGCAAATCGCCATTGTACCAGCCAGAAACATACGTTCTAAATGTATCGATACCTTGCATCATGTAGTCGGTGTATTCTTTTTGGAAATCGACAGTGTTTCCTTTCAATTTTTCACATACCAATTTTGCTGCTTTACTACCTGATTCCATAGCAAATGTAACACCTGATGAGAAAACAGGATCTAAAAACTCTGTAGCATTACCACACAATATAAAACCGTCTCCAAATAATTGTTTTGTGGAGATAGCATATCCTTCAATTGTTCTTGGTTCAAACATCATTTCTGCATCACCAAAGCGTTCTTTCGTATGTGGATCGGTAGCGATAATAGATTTCATTCGCTCAACAGCACCTTCTGGATGATCTTTGAAGAAGTGAGGATCAGCTACAAATCCAACAGAAGTAACACCATTTGAGAATGGAATAATCCAAATCCAAGTGCGTTGTTGGTGAATTACAACTGTAATTCTATTTCCATCAATCCCTTCTGGGCGTTTTAAGTCTTTGAAATGGGTGAAATGTGTTTTTCTTGGATCAAAAGCCGAAGGTTTATCTAAGCCAAACATTCTTGGAATTACACGTCCATATCCACTTGCATCCACAATGAATCTGGCTTCTATTTGCTTTTGATTCCCTTCTTTATCTACAACAGTTGTTGTAGAGTCCGTTCCTGTAAATTTGATATTCGTTACAGCTGTTTGATATTCAACTTGTACTCCTTTTTTCTCAACTTCCGAAGCTAATAATTGGTCAAATTGCCCACGAGGCACTTGCCAAGTCCATTTCCAGCCGTCAGTGAATTGATTTCCAAAGTTGAAATCGCAAATTTCTTCACCTCTTACGAACTTAGCTCCAAATTTCTCCTGAAATCCAGCTTTTTTAACTGCTTCTAAAAGACCTGCTTCATCCAAGTGATCCATTACACGAGGTAATAGGCTTTCTCCAATTACAAATCGTGGAAATTTTTCTTTTTCAACCACTCGAACTTTAAAGCCTTGTTTGTGAATAAGTGATGCAGCTATGCTTCCTGCAGGACCTGCACCTATTACTAATACATCTGTTTTTTCAGTAATCATGATAATATTGGGTTTATTATAATCGAAACAAACTCTAATTAAAAAAGTTTATGGACACAACAAATTTAATTAATATTTTGTGACATGTATGCAAAGAGCTTTAAAAATAGCTTCCAAATTTATGATTTTGCTCATTTAATAGGATTGCATATATTTTACTAAATTTGCGGCCCGCAATGGAACAATCAATAATTACAATAGAAAATCTTTTTAAACAATTTAAAGGTGCTGATGTAGCAGCTGTTAAGGGGATTTCTTTGTCAATCGCTAAAAATGAAATTTTTGGATTGTTGGGACCGAATGGTGCAGGTAAAACAACAACAATCTCGATTTTATGCGGTTTGTTTCGTCAATCGAGTGGGCATGTTGTTATCGATGGAATGGACTTGAGTTCTAATTTAACAGCTATAAAACAAATTATAGGTGTTGTTCCTCAAGACATAGCATTGTATCCAACCTTAACAGCTCGTGAAAATCTCGATTTTTATGGACATATGTATGGGTTATCGGGCAAAGATTTGGATGCTAAAATCGAAAAATGGTTGGCAAATTTTGGACTAACTGAAGCTGCTAATAAAAGAGTTTCTGAATATTCCGGAGGCATGAAACGTAGAGTAAATTTAATTGCAGGCATTTTGCATAATCCTAAAATTTTATTTTTGGATGAACCAACCGTTGGGGTCGATGTACAATCCCGCAACGTAATAATTTCTTATTTGAAAGAGTTGAATCAACAAGGGATGACAATTGTTTATACCTCTCACCATATGGAAGAGGCTGAACACTTCTGTACGAGGGTCGGAATTATTGATTATGGGAATATAATTGCTGAAGGGACACCTTTGGAGCTTAATAATAAGTACGATGGATGTAATAAGTTGGAAGATGTGTTCTTACATCTAACGAATAGAAGTTTGAGAGATTAGTATGATAAATAAGTTAGTTGCTGCCATAAAAAAAGAGATGCTTATCCTTCTAAGAGACAGGATTGGTTTGGCTATACTTTTTATTATGCCAATGATTTTGATTTTTGTAATGACACTTATTCAAGATTCGGCTTTCAAATCATTGAATGAAAAAGGGATTCCAATAATTTTTGTAAATGAGGATAAAGATTCACTTGGCTATGCGGTAGAAAATGGCCTACGTAATTCAGATTTGTGTTCTTTTAATGATCAGATAAATGGAAAATATATTACTGCAGACGAAGCTAAAAAGGCAGTAGCTGATGGAAAATTTTTAGTTGGGATTGTTATTCCTAAAAATGCTACAAATGCTATTCGTAAAAATGTTCAAGAGTTAGTTGAATCTGCCTTTTCAACAGATACAATTACAACGAATAAAACGCAATCGGTAGATTCTGTAGAGGTTAAAATTTTCATTGATCCAGTTACAAAGAAGTCATTCTTAACATCTATTAGTAGTAATTTGCGTGAATTTATTTCAGGTATTAAAACACAATTGATGTTCAAAACATTTTCGGACCAATTGGGGGAATTAATTCCCGAGAAAAAACAAATGACTTCGAATGCATACAATAACACTCAAATTATTACTTACAAAGAAATTTATGCATCTGAAACGATGGGTGAGATTGTTCCGAATGCAGTTCAACACAACGTACCAGCATGGACAATTTTTGCTATGTTTTTTATCGTATTGCCACTTGCAGGAAGTATGGTAAAAGAAAAAATAGAAGGAAGTATCGTTCGTTTGCATACAATGCCAAGCTCTTTTTTATTATTAATAAATGGAAAAATAATAGTTTATGTTATTGTCTGTTTAATTCAATTTGTATTGATGATGTCGGTAGGATTGTTTTTTCTTCCAATGTTAGGTTTACCCGTTTTGGATTTAGGAAATAGTCCTTTGGGAATTTTTGTAATCTCATTAGCTACAGCATTTGCTGCAACGGGGTTTGGAGTAATGATGGGAACTATTGCAAAAACAGAGCAGCAGGGTGCTATCATGGGAGCCTTGTCTATTTTGTTACTATCAGCAATTGGTGGCGTTTGGGTGCCTACTTATGTGATGCCCGACACAATGCGCCAATTAAGTGTGTTGTCGCCTTTAAATTGGTCGCTTGATGGTTTTTATGATCTATTGTTAAGAGGCGCTGGCGTTAGAGCCGTTCTTCCAGGTGCCATCAAATTAATGATTTTCTTTTTAATTACCATGTCAATAGCCTCTTTGGTTAATCGTTTTAAAAGAAATGTTTAATCGTAGCTTCAGTGAAAATAAATGTTTTAAACAAAACACTTATTTTATTGTTCTTAAAAATAAAAACAATGCGTAAACTTTATTTGAGTCTAATATATCCTTTGATAATGCTTTTTTCTTGCAAAGAAGTAAAAACAAAACCTGCAAACACACAAACGGCTATGGGATCAAAATCTTTTTATGATTTATCGATGAATGCAATCGATGGAAAAGCAATCAATTTTTCTGATTACAAAGGCAAAAAAGTATTGATAGTTAATACCGCATCCGAATGTGGTTATACTGCTCAATACAAAGAATTGCAAAAACTACATGAGCAGTATGGTGCTAAAGTGGTTGTACTAGGTTTTCCTGCAAATAATTTTGGCGGGCAGGAACCTGGAAGCAATACAGAGATAGCGACTTTTTGTGAGAAAAATTTCGGTGTTACTTTTCAGTTATTTCAAAAATCGGATGTAGTTGGAGAGTCTAAAAATGATGTTTATAAATGGTTGACAGATAAGTCGCAAAACACTTGGAATGTTGAAGAACCCAAATGGAATTTTTGTAAATACTTAATCAATGAAAATGGCGAGTTATTGAAATTTTATTCTTCTTCAGTAGGGCCATTCGATAAAGAAATAATTGAACAGTTATAAATAACTATTTTTATAATCTTCTCTGCTTTTATTGATTACTTCATAGGCTTCTTCTTTGCCGTATATACTACTTATTTCACAGGTTGGTTGTTCTGTTCCCGGTATGTTTTTATACGTAAGGAAGTAATGTTTTAATCGATTTATAATCGCTTCTGGACAATCTTTTATATCTGTCCATTGTTTGTAGATCTCATCACCTTGCATTACTGCAATTATTTTGTCATCAGCTTCTCCTTTGTCTATTAATCGAATGCCACCAATTGGAATCGCTTGAAGAATAATATCTCCATGCGTTATGCTTCGTTCGCTTAAAACACAAATATCGAGCGGATCGCCATCGCCTTTTTCAACTTTTTTTCCTGATTTTTCAGATGCAAATGCAGCCACTAATTTGTCGCAATACGTTTGTGGTATAAAACCATAAAGAGCAGGAACAACATTTGAAAATTTTTGAGGTCGATCAATTTTCAGATAACCACTCTCTTTGTCTATTTCGTATTTTACTGTATCTGTTGGAACAATTTCAATGAAAGCAGTTACAATTTCAGGTGCACTTTTTCCTATTGAAATTCCATGCCAAGGATGTGCTTTATAGTGTTTTGTCATTTTTTCTTCTTTTGAGTAAAAATATATACGCCAACCATAACTAAAACTGAAATTAATAAAAGAATAATCTTGTTCGTATTACTTGGTTGATCGTTATGCGGTTTTAACTCTGATTGCTGTTTGATTAGTTCGCTTCGAATAATTAATTTTTGAATTCCTAATTCAGCTTTTAAAAAAGCTTTTTCTTCGGCAAATGTTCTATTTGCATTGGTGTAATAAACATCCTGTGATTGTTCCAAAAACATTTTTCGGCTATGACTGCACAAGTGTACATTCAGCTTATCGAAATTTGTGTAGGACGCATAAATAAGCCATTCGTCAGATTTTACAAAGTTCATCATACACGAACTTGTATTGTCAAATAACAATTGTGAAGTTTGTTCGCTGTTGCCTTTGTACAATTCGTTAACTGTAAAATAAGCAATGTTTTCACCTGCTTTGTTTTGGTTTACAGAATCTACTTTGCCCCAAAAAACAATGTCGTAATTTTTTAAGAGTTCTTTTGAAATAGGAGCCAATGGTTCACAAATACAAGCCAAAATTGTATTGGTTGTAAGAATGAAAATTAGCGAGAAGAACTTACACATCATTTAAAAGTTGTAGTGTTTAATAAATTGGACACTGTTTTCAATTTCTGTATACATTACTTTGTCCACCTCAATAAATGGTACTTTTGTTCTAAAGTCTGAAACCACTTTTTCAATTTTAACAGATGATTTAGCTGGTCTTCTAAATTCAATTGCCTGAGAGGCATTAAATAATTCGATAGCTAATATCCGTTGCACGTTTTCTACTACTTTGAAACATTTTGTAGCCGCATTTGCTCCCATAGATACATGATCCTCTTGACCGTTAGAACTTACAATTGAATCGGCAGATGCAGGTGTGCAGTACTGTTTGTTTTGACTAACGATACTTGCAGCTGTGTATTGAGGAATCATAAACCCTGAATTTAAGCCTGGTGTTGCAACTAGAAAAGCAGGTAATCCTCTTGTTCCAGAAATCAACTGATAAGTTCTTCTTTCAGATATATTACCTAACTCAGCCAAAGCAATGGTTAAAAAGTCCAATGCCAATGCTAGTGGCTGACCATGGAAATTTCCCCCCGAAATAATTTCATCTTCATCTGGAAATACTGTTGGATTATCCGTTACAGAATTAATTTCTGTTAAAAATACACTTTCAACATAATCGAAGGTGTCTTTTGATGCACCGTGTACTTGAGGCATGCATCGGAATGAATAAGGATCCTGAACATGTTCCTTTTTACGCTGAATAAGTTCACTTCCTGAAAGTAATTCACGAATGTTTTCAGCCGTTTTCATTTGGCCTTTGTGTGGGCGGATTGTATGAATATGCGGTTTGAATGGATCCATTCGTCCATCAAATGCTTCTAATGATATTGTTCCAATAAAATCAGCGGCATAGCTTATTTTTTTTGTTTGTAATAAACACCAAACACCATAAGCAATCATAAACTGTGTTCCATTTAGCAATGCTAATCCTTCTTTCGATTTTAATTGAATTGGTTTTAAATTCAATTGTTCTAATACACTTGCACTTGACTGCTTTTTGCCATTGTAATAGACTTCACCCAATCCAAGTAAAGGTAAACAAAGGTGTGCTAATGGAGCTAAATCGCCCGATGCTCCCAATGATCCTTGTTGATAAACGACTGGCAAAATGTTGTGATTGAAAAAATCAACCAATCGTTCAACAGTTTGTAGTTGCACTGCCGATTTTCCGTATGATAAAGCTTGTACTTTTAAAAGTAACATCAACTTCACAATTTCTTGCGGAGCTTCATCACCTGTTCCGCAGGCATGCGACATTACTAAGTTTTTTTGTAATTGTTCTAAATCGTTGTTTGGTATTGTAACATTACATAAGGAGCCAAAGCCTGTATTGATTCCATAGATTGGCTCTTTTTGAGAAGCCATTTTTTTATCTAAATATTCTCGGCATCTAACAATGTTTTGTTTTGCTTCTTCTGATAGTTCAATTTTTTTATTGTTAAGCAGAATATCTTTAATAGTGTTTAAATCGATTTTTGATGTGCTAATTGTATGCATTGTAATTTAATATTAAGCTGTTTGTAATAATTTGTTTTTTACAGGAGCAGCGTACATTTTTATAAATAGATTAAATAAGGGCTCTTTTTCACCATCCAACTTTGCAATGGTTTGGTTGATGTAATCAATGAATTTTTCTTTTTCCTCTTTTGTATATTCGTTCTCAAAATTAGTTCCTTCTTCTAAAATGTCCATAGCTATAAAGTTTACAGGCCATAGTTTAAAGTCGTTGTAAATTTGTTTGTCTATAAAAGCTGTTAATTGCTTTATCTTTTCATTTTCATTATCAAGCTTATTAATGCCGTCTAATTCATCAACAATAGGCTTTCCAATAGCCATATGGATTCGGCCTTTAGGTTGAACAATACCAGTGATAATACTGTTTAAATCTTCACCCGGTGCTTTTTTATATTTTGTATGCAATGATGACAAATAAAGTTCTTGAACTTTAAGTGAATCACAAGGCTCATATTCGTAGGAGATGGTGAGTGGAACAATTTTTAACGCTTTAAAACTTTCGTTAAAATTGCCATTACCACTAATGTTCAACATTTTTAAAAGACCTGTTTGTGTTTGGTCGTTTCCATCTTTTGTTCTTCCATTTCGTTGCGCAATCCATACCGATACTTTTTTGTCAACGATCGTATGGCGAATGTATGCTGAAAGTTTTTTGGAAATATCATAGAGTTCACGCGCAGTACCTTCGCGTTGAACAGTAAACATTCTGTTTAATCTTCCAAAATGAGTAATAAAACCTTCTTCCATTAAATTATTTCCGAATGTTATTTCGGAGGTATCATGACCATGTTGAAAAAGCAATATTTGTAGTATGGCTGAGTCTAATAAAATATCACGGTGGTTGGCAATAAACAAATAACGTTCGTTAGGGTCTAAGTTTTCGAATCCGCTGTAACTAAGTCCAGTTGAACTTCTTGCTACAATTGTTCGAATAGCACCATCCATAAAATGTTCTTGAAAATCGTGAACGGTATTTACCATTTCTACTTTTTTCAATGCATCTTCTTTTGTCATTTCTGGCCAAAAGTAGTTGGTGAGTTTAAAAAACAAGGGGTCCTTACTCATTTCAACGAGCACTTTAGATGCTTCATGATCGTAATAAGGTCTAATATCTTCAAAATTGTAATTTTCTGCCATAGCTGGTCATTTTTAAGAGAACTAAAAGTACTATTTTTTGTTAGAACTAATTGCTCTTTTGTAGAAAATAAAATTGAAAAATCAGGTAGTATTATTTTGTACATTTGTGTTATATGTTTGTTCGAATATTAAAATACATTTCTAAAGGCTTTTTTTATTCATTCTTTACCTTTTGCGATTTTTTACTTGTTTTTTTAGTATGGTTTATTGTTACTGTAACAATTGATATCCCTGAAATTGCAGATAAAAGTAGTTTAAGTAAAGAACGCGTTCTGCGTAGCCCAAATTTTTATACACTAGATAATAATTGGATTAAAAAAAGTGAAACAGGGCTTTGGGAAATTTATGTTGAAGGAGATGGTTTTGAGCGTGGTGTAATTGAAGGGAAATTAAATAAGGAATTAGCCGAAAAGCAAGAAATTGCCTTTATAGAGCAAATACAAGTTATGATTCCTTCCAAAGCCATGATTAATTACCTGAAATTTTTCATCGCTTTTTTCAACCGCAATTTAGATACCTATGTAATTGATGAGTATAAGGAAGAAATTTATGGAGAATCATTGTTTGCTTCCGATAAATTTGATTTCGTAGCTCCAAAGTATTATCGAATGTTGAATTACCATGCAGCGCACGATATTGGCCATGCATTACAAGATAAAAACATGACCGTTGGTTGCACTGCTTTTGGTGCTTGGGGAAATAGAACAGATGATAGTACATTATTAATTGCTCGTAATTTTGATTTTTATGTAGGAGATAAATTTGCAGAAGACAAACTCATCAATTTTGTGAAACCCAAAACAGGGTATAAATTAATGATGATAAGCTGGGCAGGAATGATCGGCACTGTTTCGGGAATGAATGAAAAAGGACTTACTGTTACTTTAAATGCTTCTAAATCAGAAATACCAACGGGTGCAGCAACTCCAATATCCATTGTTGCTAGAGAAATTTTGCAGTATGCTAAAAATATTGATGAAGCATATGCAATTGCGCAAAAACGCAAAACATTTGTTTCTGAATCTATATTGATAGGTTCTTTGGCCGATAATCAAACGGCTACTATTGAAAAAACACCTTCGAAAACTGAATTGTTTAGGGCTCCAAATCCAGATTACATCATATGCGCAAATCATTATCAAGGTGAGACTTTTTTGAACGATAAAATTAATCAAGAGAACATTCAAAAATCTTCTTCCAACTACCGTTTTAAACATCTAACCCAATTAATAACGAATCAGCCAAAAATATCAGTTGCAACTGCAGCTGCAATGATGCGTAATAAAAATGGGTTGGATGAAAAAAATATTGGATTGGGAAATGAGAAAGGCTTAAACCAATTAATAGCACATCATTCAGTAATATTTAAACCTGCTAAATTGCAAGTATGGATTTCTACCAATCCTTTTCAATTAGGACAATATGTTTGTTACGATTTGAATAAAGTATTTGCTGTAGCACCAACGTTGAAAACAGATACAGAACTGTATGAAAAACAGCTGACGATTCCTGCCGATTCATTTTTGTATTCTCAGGAGTTCAAAAAATTTAATGCTTACAAACAAATGCGGAATGTTTTTAAGTTTATACAAAAACATGAATTAAGCTATAAAATAGATGACAGGATAATAGCAAATTTTATAAATTGCAATCCAGAATATTTTGAAACGTACGTGTTGTTAGGTAAATATTTCTATAGTCAAGGAAACACAAACAAAGCGGTGGAGTATTTGACCATTGCAAATTCAAAAGAGATAACAACAGAACAGGATAAAGAGGAAATCCATAACTTATTCGTAAAATATAAATGATTATAGGGATAGGAACAGATATAGCAGAAGTACCTCGCATAGCAAAGAGCATCGAAAACATCAGTTTTAAAGAAAAAGTGTTTTCAAAAATTGAAATTGCTTATTGCGAAACAAAAGTGAACAAAGCGGAAAGTTTTGCAGCCCGATTTGCAGCGAAAGAAGCATTTTTTAAATCATTAGGCACAGGCTGGCGTGGAGGAATGGCTTTTAATGAAGTGGAAGTGGTTAATGATGAGTTGGGAAAACCGTCAATAAATATATTGGGACAAACAGCGGAACTAATAAAAGAAAAAAATATTCGAATTATCCATGTTTCCTTATCACATATTAAAGATGTGGCAATGGCAACAGTAGTTTTAGAAGATTAAAAAATATAGATTAATGATACCAGGGATTGAAATAAAAACACTTGCCGAACAAAAAACATATCAAGAAGGTCGCTTGCCTGAATTGTTACAATATGTTTCGGAGCGTTCTAAGTTTTATGCCGATTTGTTTCAGAAGCATCAAATTGATATTTCTAAAATTAAAACACTAGAAGATCTTCAAAAAATACCTGTTACTACCAAAGATGATATTCAAAACAGGAACGATGATTTTATTTGTGTAGCACCCAGCAAAATAATTGATTACATTACTACTTCAGGAACTTTAGGAGATCCCGTTTTATTCCCAATGACGGATAAAGATTTGGACCGTTTGGCTTATAATGAGTGTATCTCATTTGAATGTGCAGACTCTACAAGCGATGATGTTTTTCAATTGATGACTACCTTGGATAAACGATTCATGGCAGGATTGGCTTATTTTTTAGGGATTCGCAAATTAGGTGCAGGTGTGGTTCGTGTAGGAGGAGGGATTCCAGAATTGCAATGGGATACCATTAAACGAATCAATCCAACAGCATTCGTTACGGTACCATCCTTTTTATTGAAATTAATTGAATATGCCGAAGCAAATGGCATTGATTATAAAAATACATCCATCACCAAAGCAATTTGTATTGGTGAGTCCTTACGAAATCAAGATTTTACATTAAGCACACTGGGGCAGAGAATACAAGATAAATGGAACATTAAATTGTATTCAACCTATGCTAGTACCGAAATGAGTGCAGCATTTACCGAGTGTTCTGAAGGTAAAGGTGGGCATCATCATCCCGAATTGGTAATTGTAGAGTTTTTGGATGATAACGATCAACCGGTAAAAGAAGGAGAAGCTGGTGAAGTAACAATTACCACGTTGGGAGTAGAAGGAATGCCATTGATACGATTTAAAACAGGCGATTTATGTTATCACTATTCCGAGCCTTGTGCTTGCGGTAGAAGCACTATACGTGTTGGACCAATTGTGGGGCGAAGAAAACAAATGATTAAATACAAAGGAACAACCCTGTATCCTCCTGCATTGTACGATATTTTGAACAATATTGAAGGTGTTAAAAATTATGTGGTAGAAGTTTATACCAATGAAATAGGAACAGATGAAATTTTAATTCGTGTTGGATGTGAGGTGGTTCCTGAAAATTTTGAAAAGGATATTAAAGATCATTTTAGAGCTAAATTGCGTGTAGCACCACAAGTGAAATTTGAAGAAGTGGATATAATAAATAAATTACAGTTTCCTGAGCTAAGTCGTAAGCCAGTTGTGTTTTTTGATAAAAGGTAAGGTTTCTTAAAAATCGGCAATCAAATCATTTTGAATAGGATAATATTATTCTATATTTGTAGAAGAACAAACTAAAAACTAAATAAATATGAAAACAAAATTAGCATTAATAGCAGGTTTTATTGCTGTAACAGCTCTATCTGTAAAAGCTCAAAAAATCACTGAAGGTGATAGTAAACTTTCTTTCCTTGCAGGTGAAACAAAAATCAATATTGTTTATGATTATGACGGAATGATGGTTGGTAAAAAAGAAGAAGCTGAGTATTTGAATGAAAAGAAAGCAAAAGGGAATGAAAAACAACCAGGAAAAGGTGATCGTTGGGTAGAAAAATGGCATAATAATAAATCAAGCATGTATGAGCCAATGTTTGAAGAGTTGATTAACAAACAGTTGCTTAAAGGAAAAACAAATGCTACTGCGGTAAAAGGTGCTACAGATGCAAAATATACGATTGTTGTAAAGACAGTAGTTATGGAGCCTGGCTTTAATTCAGTTGTTATGAAACAAAATCCGTTTTGTAAATATGAAATAACCTATATTGAAACTGCTACTAAAAAAGTAATGGCTAAAGGTTTAATAACTGCTCAGGGTGTATTGATGGGTGGAAGTGATTGGGATTTTGATCCTTCTAATTCTATAAAAGAGTGTTATGCTAAGGCTGGAAAAGTTTGCGGAGCTACAATGGCAAAAGCAATGAAGCCTAAAAAATAAGATTAAAATAAATTCTTTTACATCCCAAACCTAACAAAGGTTTGGGATTTTTTTTACCTTGTAAGTCCAAAAAAAAGATATCTATGAAAAATAAATTTTTGATTTTAGTTATTGGTTTTCAATTTCTATTTTTTAATACTTTTTCACAAGCTGAAGGTCCTTATACCATTAAACCATCATCTGAATTTTTAAGTGAAGAAGGCTTGCCTTTGGCTCAAACAAATCCACTTAGTAATGGAGATGTGTTATTAACTTACGCCAAAGGAGAAAAGCTAGATAAAGTCGCATTTCAGCTATTTTCGTCTGACTTAACTATGACTAAAAATAGTGTGCCCAATGTGAAAGGATTATTTGCGAATTCAAAATCCTATTTTGAACGCGTATTGGTATTGAATAAAAAATCCTACGTTTTTGTTAGAGAAGTATTTAAAGATACAAAAACAGAAGGTGTTTCGGCTGTTGAGTTTTCTGCCAATTCATTAGAAATAATAGGTCAGCCAATCAAATTGTTTCAATCAACTAGAGGAATCATTTATGGAGGAATGGGGTATTCGGCATTTACTTCAAATGATAAAACAAAAGTTTTTTATAAATACAATCTATTTAATAAAGAACGTAAGGATATATTAAACAAACAAGAGTTTGGCTTTTATATGTTTGATGAAAACATGAAAGAACTTTGGGGCGGTGAATTTACAATGCCTTATTCCGAAGCTAAAATGACTGAAATTGATTATCAAGTTTCAAACGATGGCAAACTTTATTATTTGATTCGAGTTACGGATGTAGAAGGGAAAAATGGAACAAGTCATTTCGAAATTTTGGTTTACGATAAAGGAAAAGCAGATCCAAAGATTATTGAACTTAAAATAGATGAGTATACACCTCGTTCAACATATATTTATGAAGATAAAAGCAACAATATTGTAGTAGCAGGCTTTTATTCGAAAGTTGGGAATCCATCTATTGATGGCGCTTTTATGGTTAAATTAGATGTGGCAAATGGTAAATTTTCAAAAATTGGAGGTGGTTATTATGAAATCCCTTCCGATGTTATAAAGTCTTTCATTTCGGAAAGACAAAAAGAAAAATTAGAGAAAAAGGAACAAAAGAATAAGGATAATGATAAGAAAGAATTGGGAATAAATGATCTTCAGATTAAAAGAGTTCATTTTATGGAGAATGGATCAACGGTAATCGTTTCTGAGATTTATTATGTTGTAACCCATGTTACAGTTGATTCAAAAGGAAATACAAGAACAACCTACGATACCTATGCAAACGATATTTTTGTATTTAGTATTGATGCCGTTGGTAATTTAAGTTGGATAAAAAAGATTCCTAAACGACAACATGAAGGAGGTTATTCCGGATTAGGGATTTCACTTTCTTCTACTGTGAAGAACAATCATGTGCATCTTTTCTATTTAGATCATATTGAGAACTTTACACTTCCAGAAAATGAAGAACCGCGTGTTCATCAAAGTAGAAGAGGAGGGTTTGTTGCAGCTGTTGATATTGATGAAAAAGGAAACATTAAAAAATATAATTTAGGTGAAGCGGAGCAATTTGAAACCAATTTATACATGAGTAGATTTATAGATGGCAAAAAAAATAATTTAGTTGCAGTTGAACGAAAAAAGAAAAAAAACATCTTGTTTTCCATTGATATTAAATAATCTCATAGGAATACAATCTAAAAAAGCAGAGGACGTAAAAGCCTCTGCTTTTTTATTGTGATGGTTTTATAAATACTTTTATTAAGAATTTTAGTTATTCAAATATAATTGTATACTATTATCCATTGCAAATAACTGTTTACCCTAGTTGCACAATGGTATCAGTTTTCTTGCTTTTTAATTAGTGCCCCTGCTTCGCATTGGTGTTTTCGTAATCAATACCTTGTGATTTCAATATTGCAGTCACTTTCCATGCATAAAAAGCAAGATACACATAACAAAATATTGGAACAATAAACGATAGTTGAACACCTATTGAATCAGCAATTAATCCTTGCAATGGCGGAATTAAAGCGCCTCCAAGTATTGCCATTACTAATAGCGATGAACCTTGACTAGTATGCTTTCCTAAGCCTGCAATTGCTAATGCAAAAATAGAAGGCCACATTATTGAGTTGTATAATCCTAAGCTGATTACCGACCACATTGCTAATTCCCCAGTTGTTACAAGTGCCATAATTAATAAGCCGATACATATTACAGAGAATAATAACAAGGTACGTGCAGGTTTTTCCTTCCCAATAAAAAATGCAATGATACTTACAACAATGAATGGAATATAATATGTAATCATCGATTGAAAATCGATTACTTCATTTTCTTTTGATTTTAATTTAAAAATCAATAAAATAAAAAAGAATGTTAGGACAGGAACGATTGCCGTTATTAGTTGTTTTATAGTTTTTGATAAATTAAATACTGAAACAGAACCGGTGAAACGACCAATCATTAAACTTCCCCAATACAATGCAACATAAAGTGTTGCTGCTTCTGCAGGAATTCCTTTTATTTCTGGTAGACCAACAAAACTGGTGATAAAGCTACCTACAGTTACTTCACCACCAACATAAAAAAAGATTGCTAAAATACCCAATGTAAGTTGTGGAAATTTTAAGGCGCCCATACCTTTTTCAATATTATCTTGATTTGTGAATCGAGGTAACGAAATCACTTTGAAAACTACAATCAATAATAAAAAAGCAATAGTTAAAACGATGTAAGGCATTTTTACCGAATCAATATCATTGCCTGTTGAAGATGCATTGCTTAATATAAAAACACCACCTAATATAGGAGCAATGGTTGTTCCAAAAGAATTGATTGCACCCGCTAAACTTAATCGATGAGAACCTTTTTCAGGGTCACCCAATAAAATAACATATGGATTTGCTGCAATTTGCAACAATGTAAAACCAAGTGCCAATACAAATAATGCGGTTAGGAAAAAGCCAAATGATTGCAATTCTGCTGCTGGATAAAATAAAAATGTTCCGAATGCGGCAATAAGTAAGCCTAACAAAATACCATTTTTATATCCTATTTTATTGATAGGGTCGCCTGATGTAGAAGAGATAAAGAAATAGATTAAAGAGCCAACAAAGTAAGCGCTAAAAAAAGCAAACTGAATAAGCATGGATTCAAAGTAACTCAGTGTAAATATCGCTTTGAAATGAGGAATTAAAATATCGTTTAAGCAGGTGATAAAGCCCCACATAAAAAACAGCATTGTTAAAAATGCCATTGGTAGCGAATAATTCTTTTTATTTTCCATAATCAGATTTAATTGATTTTTATCGAAAATAATACTAATTCATTCATAAACATGAATTAGTTGAAAGAGGTTTTCAGCACTAAAAAGTTAATTACTTTATTGTTATAGACGAAAGGATTTTGTTTGTGGCTCCAATATTTGATTGAATGTATTTTTTAGAACTGCTTGAAGCGCTTTCATAGTTTGATTTGATATTTAAAAAACTAACAGTTGTTTCCAAGTCTGCTAAGCCATTTATGGCGAATGCTCCTTTTTGGCTTATAAGCTCTTTTGCTTCTAAAAATTTGTGGTAATTAGGACCAAAAATAATGGGCAAACCAAATGTCGCAGCTTCTAAAATATTATGAATTCCTTTCCAAAATCCGCCACCAACATATGCGATTGTTCCATATTGATAAAGCGAAGATAACATACCCATATTATCAATGATAAGTACGTTGGCCTTAATTATGCTTGCGTCCGTTGCTTTTGTATATCGAACACAGTTGCCATAAACTCTAAATTTTTCTTCAATAGTTTGAATATGCTTTTCGTCAATTTCGTGAGGTGCAATAATTAATTTATACGTAGTAAGTGCTTTTGATGCTTGAGCAATTAATTGTTCATCATCTGGCCACGAACTTCCAATAATAAATAGTTGCGAGTTGTTGCAAAAGAGTTCAAGCAGAGGATAGGATGTGATGTTTTTAGAAATCTCATAAACTCTATCAAAACGCGTATCTCCAGTGATTGTAGTGTTTGTATATCCTATTGAATTCAGAAGTTGTTCAGATGTTTTGTCCTGCAAAAAAAAGTGAGTAAAACAACTCAATTGTTTTCTAAACCAATTTCCATAAGGCTTAAAAAAGTGTTGTTTTTCTCTGAAAATGCCACTCACTAAATAAGTTGGTATAGCACGTGATTTTAGTTCATTCAAGTAATTGAACCAAAACTCATATTTTACAAAAAAGGCTAATTGGGGATTTAGTAAGGATACTAATTTTTTTGCATTAGTAGTTGTATCAATTGGGAGATAAAAAATGTAATCAGCACCCGAATAATTTTTACGTATTTCATAACCCGAAGGAGAAAAGAAGGTGAGTGCAATTTTGTGTGATGGATATTCTTTTTTTATTTTTTCTATTAGTGGACGTCCTTGTTCAAACTCGCCTAGGGATGCACAGTGAAACCAGATTAATGGTGATGAGTTTGAGTGAAGTGCTAATTCTATTTTTGAAAAAATGTGTTTTCTTCCATTGATCCAAAGTTTGGCTTTTGCACTAAAAAGAGATGCAAGATTAATTGCCAAATAATAAAAAAATACGGAGATGTTGTAAATAAGTTTCATGAACCTATTTTCTAGTAAGTGTAAAACTCTTTCGGTGCTTTTTTGTACAAAGGGAGTATCCAAGATACTTTAGCACCATAAAAAATATCCAATCGTTTTTCTGTGTCTTGCTTCATTTCATCAAAATTGTAACTTCTTCTATTTTGAGTGAAGCCTTGCATACACTCTATTCCAAAATAGAAATTTGCAATTCGATTATTGCTTAAGTACATGTAGCCTAAATTTTGACTTAATAGAAAACCATTACTTAATCGGTCATATCCTTTTTTATACTCCTTCGAAAGTTGTGGAACATTATTCCCAATGGTTTCAATTCTAATTTTGTGTTGTATAAATCCCAAGCCAATATTGAATACAATTCCAGAATTTGGATTTGGCTTTTTAAAAGGAAACATTCGCCCAAGTGTTATGGATGTTGTGAAGCCTCGTTCGTACAATCGAACATCAGAAAATCCACCTAGTTTATCAATGATAGAGCCATTTGGAGAAGCAATGCTATCAAATAGGCTCTCTTTAACTGTTTTCCCGAAAATATAACTTCCGTTAACACCAATCATCCAATTGTATTTTGTCTTAAAGTCAACATTTAGCTGGATAGATGAATTGTCGCCAAAACGTTTGTTCATGTCTCCTCCCGACAAATAATAGCCGTAAGAAGCTGAAATCATTGGTGTTGAAACAGAGGAGTCCTTAATGCTCACTTGTGCATTTAGTTGCATTGTACTCAATACAATCGTAAAAAAAAGAAGATAGATATTTTTCATATAAAAACGTGCTAATGTACGGATTTTTTAACGAAGTTTTAATGTGAAAATTGCCCTGTTTTTGTACATATTTTCATTATATTCGCATTCTTATATTTGATACAAACACAGATGGAAAAAATTGCAAAAAAAATTCAAATGGTTGACTTAAAAAGTCAATATGAAAAAATAAAGTCAGAAGTAGATACTGCTATCCAAAACGTATTAACAAATACTGCATTTATCAACGGTCCTGAAGTAAAGGAATTTCAAAAAGAATTGGAGGTTTATCTTGGCGTAAAGCATGTTATTCCTTGCGCAAACGGTACAGATGCCTTGCAAATAGCCATGATGGCTTTGGATTTGAAGCCTGGGGATGAAGTGATTACAGCTGATTTTACCTATGTAGCTACGGCTGAAGTGATTGGTTTGCTTGGATTGAAACCTGTATTGGTTGACGTGGTTCCTGATACTTTCGATATTGATATTGCTGCAATTGAAAAAGCAATTACTCCTAAAACAAAAGCGATTGTTCCGGTTCATTTATTCGGACAATGTGCCGATATGGATAAAATTATGGCTTTGGCTAAAAAGCATAATCTATTTGTAATCGAAGATACGGCTCAAGCAATAGGTGCAGAGTATACTTCTGCAGATGGAACAAAAAAGAAAGCTGGCACCATTGGAACAATTGGTTGTACTTCGTTTTTTCCTTCAAAAAATTTAGGCTGTTATGGTGATGGCGGTGCTATTTTTACAAATGATGATTCATTGGCTGCAAAAATTAGAATGATTGCAAATCATGGTCAATCTGTTCAGTATGTTCATGATTCAATTGGCGTAAATTCTCGTTTAGATAGTATTCAGGCAGCAGTTTTACGCATTAAATTACGCGATTTAGATAATTATGCTGCTGCTAGAAATAAAGCTGCGAATTATTATGATAAAGCATTTGCTAATAATCCGAAATTAAAAACGCCTGCACGTGCAAAATTCTCAAATCACGTGTTTCATCAATACACACTTCAATTGACGGGTGTTGATAGAACAGCATTGCGCGAATATTTAGCAAGTAAGGATATTCCTGCAATGATTTATTATCCAATTCCTTTGCATTTACAAAAGGCATATTTGGATCCTCGTTACAAAGAAGGAGATTTCCCTGTTACAGAAAAATTATGTGCTTCTGTTGTTTCGTTACCAATGCATACTGAATTGGATGAAGAGTCCTTGAAGTATATTACAACAAGTGTTTTAGAGTTTGTAAATAAATAAAATTTAATTAAGAATATCATATGAACATTGCAGTAGTAGGTACAGGATACGTAGGTTTGGTTACAGGAACTTGTTTAGCTGAAACAGGTAATCATGTAATTTGTGTTGATATCAATGCAGATAAAGTAAAAAAAATGCAGTCGGGTATAGTTCCGATTTACGAACCACATTTGGATGTTCTTTTTGAGCGTAATATCAAGCAAGGTCGCTTAACATTTACTACCAATTTAGAGGAAGCAATCGAAAAAGCGAAAATTATTTTCTTGGCACTGCCAACACCTCCAGGTGAAGATGGTTCTGCCGATTTAAGTTACATCTTAGGTGTTGCAGATGATTTGGGTAAAATCATTAAAGATTATAAAGTAATTGTAGATAAAAGTACAGTGCCTGTTGGTACAGCTGAGAAAGTACGTTTAGCAGTTGCTAAAAATGCAAAAGTGGAATTTGATATTGTTTCAAATCCAGAATTTTTGCGTGAAGGATTTGCTGTAGATGATTTTTTAAAACCAGATAGAGTTGTTATTGGTGCTAGTTCAGACAGAGCCCGAAAAACAATGGAAGAATTATACAAGCCATATGTTCGTCAAGGGAATCCTATCATTTTTATGGATGAAAAATCAGCGGAATTAACAAAGTATGCCGCGAATGCATTCCTTGCAACAAAGATTACCTTCATGAATGAAATTGCAAACTTATGCGAACTTGTTGGTGCTGATGTAGATTCTGTTCGCATCGGAATTGGTAGTGATGATCGTATCGGAAAACGTTTCTTGTTTCCAGGCATAGGATATGGTGGTAGTTGTTTTCCCAAAGACGTTCAAGCACTTGCTAAATCGGCATCTGAAGTGAATTATGAATTTAAAATTTTAGATTCAGTAATGGATATCAATGAAAAACAAAAAACCATTATTGTTCCAAAAATAAAGCAACATTTTAATAATGATTTAAAAGGAAAAAAAATTGCGTTGTGGGGCTTAGCATTTAAACCTGATACAGACGATATTCGTGAAGCACCGGCTTTGTATATCATTGAAGAACTAACAAAGATGGGAGCAACAATTGCTGCATATGATCCTGAAGCAATGAATAATGTACGTAATTTACTTGGTGATAAAATTTCGTATGCATTGGATGAGTACGATGCATTAAGAGATGCCGATGCATTGTTGATAGCTACAGAATGGAGTTTGTTCCGAACACCTGATTTTGAACGTGTTTCATCTTTATTGAAAAACAAAGTAATTTTTGATGGACGTAATTTGTATGGTATTCAACAAATGAAAGAGTTAGGATATTATTATTCAAGTATTGGTAGAGAAACAGTAAAATAAAATAGAGATATGAAACGTATAAAAGTTATTCTTACAGTATTCATCGTTGTAATTGCTGCAATGGCATCAGCTCAAGAAACTGTGAAAATTAAAGAAGGACAAACCTTGCTTTATAAAATAAATGAATACGATGGTCCAGTTGATCAAACCGTTACCTTGACATCTTTGGCATCTCCAATGAAAATTTCTTGGAACAAGAAAAATAAATACGATGACAAAGGAACTTTTTTAATTCTAAAAGCTGCATTGGAAAGTGCAATAAATATTATATTCTCATTTCCGATTAATTCGAATGACGATGAATTAAGTGATGTGTTGCCAGGATTTATTGTCAGCAAAAAAATGTTTAATGATTTAAAAAGTAATAAAAAGACAAAAATTCGTGTTGGTTGTGAATTAAAGGCAGATGATATGACTTTAAAAAGTGAGCAGCCTATGTACATCATCATTAATGGAAAAAAAACAATTGTAAATACACTCAACGTTACTTGGGGAACTTTTGGCGATGAGATGTGGATTTTAGACAATGCCGATTACCCTATAATTGTTAAAGTTTCTGCAATTAGCAAATATGAATTAACTGAAATCAAATAATCTCGTGTCAAGAAAACGTATACTTATTACAGGTGCTGCAGGCTTTTTAGGTTCCCACTTGTGTGATCGATTTATTAAAGAAGGATATCATGTTATCGCAATGGATAATTTGATAACAGGGGATTTGAAAAACATAGAGCATTTAATGAAGCTCGAAAATTTTGAATTTTATCATCATGATGTTTCAAAATTTGTTTTTGTACCAGGCGAGCTTGATTATATTTTACATTTTGCATCACCTGCATCACCAATCGATTATTTGAAAATCCCTATTCAAACGTTAAAAGTAAGTTCTTTAGGAACACATAATTTACTCGGGTTAGCACGAGTGAAAAAAGCACGAATATTAGTTGCATCTACTTCCGAAGTGTATGGCGACCCATTGGTTCACCCTCAAACGGAAGAGTATTGGGGAAATGTAAATCCAGTAGGTCCACGTGGCGTTTATGACGAAGCAAAACGTTTTATGGAAGCAATGACCATGGCTTATCACACGTATCATGGAGTAGAAACAAGAATTATTCGAATTTTCAATACCTATGGTCCGCGTATGCGTCTGAATGATGGACGTGTATTGCCTGCGTTTATTGGACAAGCATTGCGTGGTGAAGATTTAACCATGTTTGGTGATGGTTCACAAACACGTTCGTTTTGTTATGTAGATGATTTAGTAGAAGGGATTTATCGATTGTTAATGAGTGATTATGTATACCCTGTTAATGTCGGTAATCCAAGTGAAATATCCATCAAAGAATTTGGTGAAGAGATTATTAAATTAACAGGTACAACTCAAAAATTAATATCGAAACCATTGCCACAAGATGATCCGAAGCAACGTAAGCCGGACATTACAAAAGCAAAAGAAATATTAGGATGGGAGCCAAAGGTTGGTAGAGCTGAAGGGTTAAAAATTACATATGAGTATTTCAAATCGTTATCAAAAGACGAGTTGAATAAAACAGAACACAGACAATTTAATTAATTATGAGTCAAGCATTTTTTGCACATCCAACTGCTGTTATTGATGAAGGCTGTAAAATTGCCAATGGAGTTAAAATTTGGCATTTTTCTCACATTATGCCAAATTGTATTATTGGTGAAAATTGTAACATAGGGCAAAATGTGGTTATTTCTCCCGAAGTAGTTTTAGGGAAAAATGTGAAGATTCAAAATAACGTATCTATTTATACGGGTGTTACATGTGATGATGACGTTTTTTTAGGACCATCAATGGTATTTACAAATGTTATAAATCCTCGTAGTGCCATTAATCGTAAAAATGAGTATGCAAAAACACATGTAGGGAAGGGCTCATCAATTGGAGCGAATGCGACCATTGTTTGTGGGCATGATATTGGGGAGTATGCATTTATTGGTGCAGGTGCAGTTGTAACCAAAAACGTTCAGCCTTATTCATTATGGGTAGGTAATCCTGCCAAACAAATGGGCTGGATTAGTGAATATGGTCATCGCTTAACTTTCGATAAAGAAGGTGTTGCAATTTGTCCCGAAAGCAAAGATCGATACAAATTAGAAAATGGAAGTGTAAGTAAAATAGGTAAATAAGTAGGATAAGTTCAAATTATGAATAAAATTAAGTTTGCAGTAGTAGGACAAGGGCATATAGGAAAAAGACATGCCGAAATGGTGCGTAGAAATTCTGAATCAGATTTGGTTGCCGTTTGTGATATTGCTCCAAAAGAAAGTTTAGGGCTTGAGAGTTTTGAACTTCCCTATTATACATCTATTGAAACTATGCTGGAATCACATCCAGAAATTGAGGTTGTAAATATATGTACTCCCAATGGTTTACATGCCAAGCATTCATTAATTGCATTAGAAGCGGCTAAACACATTGTCGTTGAAAAACCAATGGCATTATCAAAATTGGATTGCGAATCTATGATTTTTAAAGCATTACAAAAAAACAAGAATGTTTTTTGTGTAATGCAAAATCGCTTTTCTCCTCCATCAGTATGGTTAAAAAAAATTGTTGAAGAAAAAATTGTTGGGGATGTTTACATGGTACAATTGAATTGTTATTGGAACCGAGATGAACGCTATTATAAAAAAGGAGGTTGGAAAGGTACTCAGGAATTAGATGGTGGTACATTGTACACGCAATTTTCCCATTGGATTGATTTGTTGTATTGGATTTTTGGTGATGTTAATGAAATTCAAGCAAAGTTTAATGATTTTAACCATTCATCATTAACGGAATTTGAAGATAGTGGTTTTGTTAATTTTAACTTTGTAAATGGTGGAATGGGAAGTATTAACTATTCAACTGCTGTATGGAATTCAAATTTAGAAAGTAGTATTACAATAATTGGAAGTAAAGGAAGCGTGAAAGTAGGGGGACAATACATGGATAAAGTCGAGTATTGTAATATAAAGGACTATGTACTTCCTGAATTGGCTGCAACAAACGAAGCGAATGATTATGGCGCATACAAAGGCTCAGCAAACAATCATCCTCAAATAATTTCAAATGTAATAGATACTTTAAAAGGTAGAACAACAATTACAACGAATGCCATGGAAGGACTAAAAGTAGTAGATATTATAGAACGAATTTATTCGTTAAGAAAAGAAGGAAGAAAAAATTAAAATATACGAAGTGTTATAATAAACGAATTACGAAGAGATATAATTATGATAAATAAAATTAAAAACAAAGAGGCAAAAATTGCCGTAATTGGATTAGGGTATGTTGGATTGCCAATAGCTTTAGCATTTGCTAGAAAAGCAAAAGTAATAGGCTTTGATATTAATGAAGAACGTGTAAAGATGATGCAGAATAACATCGATCCATCACAAGAACTAGAATCGAAAGATTTTGAAGGTTGTGACATCGAATTTACAGCATCAATAGACGTACTAAAACAAGCAAACTTTTTTATTGTTGCAGTTCCTACTCCTATTGATGAGCATAATTTACCTGACCTAAAGCCTTTACTAGGAGCATCTCGTTCTGTTGGTAAAGCTTTGAAAAAAGGAGATTATGTAGTTTATGAATCAACCGTTTATCCTGGTTGTACTGAGGAAGATTGTATTCCTGTTTTAGAAGAAATTTCTGGATTAAAATTTAAATCAGATTTTAAAGTTGGTTATTCTCCTGAGCGAATCAATCCGGGTGATAAAGAGCATACCATCACTAAAATTTTAAAAGTGGTTTCGGGTTGTGATGAAGAGTCGTTAGAAGTAATTGCAGAAACGTATAAAATAATTGTTGAGCCTGGAGTTCATAAAGCTTCTTCAATAAAAGTTGCTGAGGCTGCAAAAATTATTGAAAATACACAACGCGATGTGAACATTGCATTAATGAATGAGTTGTCTATTATTTTTAGCCGTATTGGTATAAACACATTTGATGTATTAGAAGCAGCAGGTACAAAATGGAATTTCTTGAAATTCTCTCCCGGTTTAGTTGGCGGACATTGCATCGGTGTTGATCCATATTACCTAACATACAAAGCCGAAGAGTTGGGATACCATGCACGCGTTATTAATTCTGGTCGTTATGTGAACGATTCAATGGGTTTTTATGTTGCCAAACAAACCGTTAAAAAAATTATTGCTGCTAAAAAGAATTTGACCGAATCGCGTGTTTTGGTTATGGGAGCTACATTCAAAGAAAATGTAAGCGATGTTAGGAATTCAAAAGTTTCAGATGTAATCAAAGAATTTAAGTCATTTGGAGTGCAAGTAGATGTGGTTGATCCACATGCAGATTCAGAGGAATTAAAACATGAATATGGTTTTGAATTAGTAAATGCAATTAGCAAAGGATACGATGCAGTTGTTGTTGCTGTAAATCATAAAGAGTATTTGAGCTTAGATGAATCTTATTTTAAATCGATCCTTTCTGATGGTGGAATATTAACCGATATTAAAGGTGTGTATAAAGGGAAAATTAAAAATTTAACTTATTGGAGTTTATAATACGAAAAAAAATAAAATTACAAATCAAATGAAAAAAGTATTAATCACTGGTGGTGCAGGTTTTATAGGGTCACATGTAGTTCGGTTATTTGTAAATAAGTATCCGAATTATCAAATTGTAAACTTGGATAAGTTAACGTATGCGGGCAATCTTGCGAATTTAAAAGATGTAGAATCAAAATCAAATTATTCATTTGTTAAAGGCGATATTGTTGATGCTGATTTTATAAATAAGTTATTTGCTGAACATAAATTTGATTCTGTAATTCATCTTGCAGCAGAAAGCCATGTTGATAGAAGTATTTCTAATCCATTGGAATTTGTTATGACCAATGTAATAGGGACAGTTAACTTATTGAATGCTGCACGCAGCGAATGGAAAGAGAATTTTTCAGTACATCGATTTTACCATGTTTCTACGGATGAAGTGTATGGCACTTTAGGTGAAACAGGATTGTTTACTGAAACAACTGCATACGATCCACATAGTCCATACTCTGCCTCAAAAGCAAGTTCAGACCATTTTGTAAGAGCATACCACGATACATATGGAATGGATGTAGTGATTTCGAATTGTTCTAACAATTATGGTAGTCATCATTTTCCAGAAAAATTAATTCCATTATCCATACATAATATCAAAAATAACAAGCCTATTCCAATTTACGGAAAGGGTGAAAATATTCGTGATTGGTTATGGGTAGAAGATCATGCGAGAGCAATTGATGTTATTTTTCACAATGCCCAAACGGGCACAACCTATAATATTGGTGGACATAATGAATGGACCAACATTGATTTAATTCATGTATTGTGTAAAATAATGGATAAGAAATTAAATCGTCCAGAAGGCGAATCAGCAAAGCTAATTACGTTTGTAAAAGATAGGGCTGGACATGACTTACGTTATGCAATAGACTCTACTAAATTGCAAAAAGAATTGGGTTGGGTTCCATCTCTACAATTTGAAGAAGGATTAGAAAAAACGGTTGAATGGTATTTGACAAATGAAGAATGGTTATCAAATGTAACTTCAGGTGATTATAAAAAATATTACGAAGAACAATACACAAAAAGATAGTTTAATGTTGTTAAGTGTAAGTACCTTACAATACACTTAGTAATAATAAACATTAAACCAATATGTACACAAGTCCGTTTCATACTATCGATATTTCAAACAAAACCTTTTTAATAACAGGTGGTGCCGGATTTATAGGTTCTAATTTGGTCGAATACTTATTGAAATACAATGCTAAAAAAGTAGTTGTACTGGATAATTTGGCGACTGGATTTGAAGAGAATATTAAGCCATACTTAGGACTTTCGAATTTTGAATTTATTAAAGGAGATATTTGTGTGTTGGATGATTGTGCTAAAGCTTGTGTTGGAGTTGATTATCTTTTTCATGAGGCAGCACTAGGTTCTGTACCACGTTCTATTCAAAATCCGATTGCTACACACAATGTTAATGCTACCGGTTTTATAAATGTGCTTATTGCTGCACGTGATGCAAAAGTGAAACGTGTTGTATATGCAAGCTCTTCCTCTGTTTATGGAGATAGTAAAGTGTTGCCAAAAGTTGAAAACCAAATTGGCAAACAGCTTTCGCCTTATGCGGTATCAAAAATGACCAATGAATTGTATGGTGAAATATTTGCAAAAACATACAACATGGAAGTAATTGGTTTGCGCTACTTTAATATTTTTGGACCCCGTCAAAACCCACAAGGAGAATATGCTGCTGCAATTCCATTGTTTATAAATGCTCTTATTAATAACATAGCACCAGCCATAAATGGTGATGGAGAACAAACACGCGATTTTACATTTGTGGCAAATGCCATTCAAGGAAATATTAAAGCGATGTTTTCTGAAAGTGTAAATACAAAAGGGGATATATTTAATATTGCTGTTGGTGAACGGGTGACGCTTAATCAGTTAATTGAAATTATTAAAAAGTTAACCGGTAGCTCCGTTAAACAAATCTATAGATCAGAAAGAGTAGGGGATGTACGTGATTCATTGGCTGATATTGCTAAAGCGCAGACAATAATTGGTTATGTGCCAACGATTAAAATTGAGGAAGGATTAAAATATACTTTGGAGTGGTTTTCTAAAAATTATAAATCATAAATTGAAAATATTGAATGGGACTATTTACTATTTTCAAAAAAAAAGCAAAACGATTAACTACTCCTGTTGATTTAGGTTTACTTAATACCGATGTGCATTCTCATCTTGTACCTGCTATTGACGATGGTTCAAAAAGTGTTGATGATAGTGTCAATATGATTAACCATTTACATTCATTAGGCTACAAAAAACTAATTACCACACCACACATTATGGGTGATGGTTATCGAAACACACCTGATAGCATTTTAGGTGGTTTGGAAAAAGTTAAATCGGCCCTGTTAGATAATCAGTTGAACGTTGAAATGGCTGGAGCTGCTGAATACTATTTAGATTATGATTTTGAACGAAAGCTGGACAATGAAAAATTATTAACTTTTGGTAAGAATTATTTATTGTTCGAAATTTCTTACATGAATCCGCCAGATAATTTATATCATGTGATTTTTAAAATGCAAACTCTTGGATATAAACCTGTTTTGGCACATCCTGAGCGTTATAATTTTTGGCACAAAGAGTTTGATAAGTACGAGGCTTTTATTGACAAAGGAGTGTTGCTTCAAATGAATATAAATTCATTGTCGGGCTATTATTCAATTCCTACAAAAAAAGTTGCAGAACAAATGATTGATAAGAATATGATTTCATTTGTTGGTTCCGATTGTCATCACATGGGGCATGTGAATCTAATGAAAGAAGTTGTATTCGAACCTCATTTAAAACAATTGATTGAAAGCGGTAATTTGCTTAATAATACATTATAATGGTTTGATTTTTGTTTCAAACTTTTTAAAGCAGTAGATCATGAACAAAAAACTATTCATTTTAATCGCACTTCTTGTTTCTTCACTTACATATCTATCTGCTCAAGAAGATGGAGAAAAGCCTTGTCAAGAAATTGACAATAAAAAAGCGAAAAAACTTTACGAACAAGGAATTGATAAAAAAAATAAAAAGGACGACCGAATGATGTTTTTAGATCAGGCTATTAAAATGGAACCTGATTATGTTGATGCTAATTTTGCCTATGCAATGGAGCGTGTTCGAACGTTAATTTATGAAAATAAGCCATTTAAACCGGTTGAACCTTATTTTTTAAAGGTCATAGAAATCTGTCCCAAGTACCATTCAAATCCTTATTATTATTTAGGCTTTAGTTATTACGAACAAGAAAAATGGGAAGAAAGTGCAAAATATTTAAAAGAATTTTTGAACTTCAAAGATGACGATGTAAACAAGTTTGATAAAAATTTTGATGGTCTTTTGTCGGAAGCGAAAAAAATGTACAAGTATGCGAAGCTTTATGGTGAAATATTTAAAAATCCTGTACCCTTCGATCCTAACCCTGTAACAGGAGTTTGTACTCCAAATGATGAATACCTTCCTATTATAACTGCTGATGATGAACAAATTTTATTTACACGAAAATCCCCTTATGTTAGTAAAGATGGTATTGTTGGAATGTCAACCGATATGGAAATAGAGTTGTTTAGCTATAGTAAACGCGACAAGTCAGGACAATTTACAAAGGGCAGTAGAATGCCTTACCCTTTTAATAAACAAGGTGGTCAAGGGGGAGCAACCATGAGTATTGATAACAAACATTTGTATTTTACAATTTGTAAATCAGAAGGTGGAGATCAAGTTAATTGTGATATTTATCATTCCGATTTGGTAAATGGTGAATGGACAGCAATCGAAAAGGTGGAAGGGATTAATGATCCTGTATATTGGGATTCTCAGCCGAGCTTGGCTTCAGATGGAGTAACATTGTATTTTGCAAGTGATCGTAAAGGCGGCCGAGGAGGAGTCGATTTATACAAAACAGTAAAAGATAAAGTAACAGGAATGTGGAGTAAGCCCGAAAATTTAGGGCCTACCATCAATACTCCTTTTGATGAAAAATCACCTTTCATACATTCTGATTTTGAAACCATGTATTTCTGTTCTGATGGACACCCTGGTGTTGGAGGGTTTGATATTTTTTATTCGCGAAAAGCCGAGGATGGAAAGTGGAACGAACCTAAAAATATAGGTGTTCCAATTAATACAGTTGGCGATGATCTTGGATTTTTCGTTAGTACAGATGGTGCATTAGGCTATTTTGCATCGAATGAACCCAACAGAACAAAAGGACGTTCAGTCGGAAAATATGATTTGTTTTCATTTGAATTATACAAAGAGGCTCGTCCACAAGATGTTGCTTTCCTTAAAGGAAAAGTAGAAGATAAAGCACAAAATGAAATTAAAAATTTTACAGTAGAAGTAAAGGATGCCGTTACTAAAAAAGTAACACAAGCTGTTGTTGATTCTACTACTGGTGATTTTGCTGTGGTAGTAAATACAAAGGTTAAGAACGATTTAATTGTTACTGTGAAAAAGGATAATTATGCTTTTAGTTCTCAGTTAATCCTAAAGGATTCAATTAAGAATACAAAACCATTACCAATTAAGCCGATTGTAGCCGATACAATTGCAATTGGACAAAAGTATTTGTTGGATAATATTTATTATAAAGTGAATGCGTCAGAATTAGAACCTCGTTCTATTATTGTAATTGATGAATTTGTTGAATTTTTAAAACTGCATCCAACAATTAAAATTGAAATACACGGACATACCGATAATGTTGGAAATCCGAAGGATAATCTAGCATTAAGTACAGATCGTGCATTTACTGTTAGAGATCAATTGCTTGAAAAAGGAATTGATGAAAAGCGATTGATTGCGTTTAAGGGTTTTGGTGCCTCGCAACCTATTGCCGATAATTCAACAGAAGTTGGTAGAGCAAAAAATCGTAGGACAGAATTTGTAATTGTTGGGAAGTAAAAATGCAACAGAAACGAAAATATATAGTTTGGCTTGTCATTATTATTACACTTGTGTTTTTAAGTTTTTACCGCGATTATTTTTTTAGATGCATCAATGCAATGCTTCTGGCTTGGGATTATGATATGGATTATCCAATGCCTGCTCACTTAAGTTTTTTTGAACAATTAGAGTACACTACTGTAATGAACTTAAAATGGTTTTTTACCTTGTTTTTTGCCTTTTTATTTTATCTAATTAGTCATTTAGCAATTAATTACCAATTCTCTAATAGAAATTACAATCGCATAACCTTCTATCTGTTTGCAGGTTTAACTGTTCTCTCCGCTTTGTTTATCGGTATTGGCTTGTTTACATCTACTTTATCCGATAGAATGTATGAATTTGCTCGTTTTTTAATGGGGCTAGCACAATCGCCTTTGGTATTAATGGTTTTGATTCCGGCATTCATGCTTGTAGAAAAGGAGAAACAAAAGGCTTAGTATAATTTAATACAGGCATCCTTCATTCATTTTTTTTTATACTTTTGTAGTATAATAAACTCGATAATTTCCAATTCTATAACAACTCAATTCCTATGAAAAAAGACACTGCTATTTTTGATTTAATTGCCGAAGAAAAAAAACGTCAAACAGTTGGTATCGAACTTATCGCCTCCGAAAATTATGTAAGTGAACAAGTAATGAAAGCAATGGGAAGCGTTCTTACAAATAAATATGCTGAAGGATTGCCGCATAAGCGTTATTATGGTGGTTGCGAAGTGGTTGATAAAGTGGAGCAATTAGCAATTGATAGAGCAAAAGAATTATTTAATGCAGCTTGGGTAAATGTACAACCACATTCAGGAGCACAAGCAAATGCTGCAGTAATGTTAGCGATATTAAAACCTGGTGATAAAATTTTAGGGTTTGATTTGTCGCATGGAGGACATTTAACACATGGTTCCCCTGTTAATTTTTCTGGTAAATTATACGTTCCTAGTTTTTATGGTGTAGAAGAAAAAACAGGTCGTGTGAACATGAAAAAAGTAGAAGAGATTGCAATGCGTGAAAAACCGAAGTTGATTATATGTGGTGCATCTTCTTACTCCCGTGATTGGGATTATAAAACCTTCCGTAAAATTGCAGATAAAGTAGGAGCATTGTTATTAGCCGATGTTTCACATCCTGCAGGACTAATTGCTCGTGGCTTGTTAAATGATCCATTACCATACTGTCATATTGTTACAACTACAACACATAAAACATTGCGCGGACCACGTGGTGGAATGATTATGATGGGCAAAGATTTTCCTAATCCATTTGGCGAAAAAACACCAAAAGGTGAAATTAAAATGATGTCACAATTATTGGATGCTGCTGTATTCCCTGGTACGCAAGGTGGACCATTGGAACATGTTATTGCAGCAAAAGCAGTAGCATATGGTGAAGCATTAGAAGATAGCTTCTTAAAATATGGAGTTCAAGTAATGAAAAATGCAAAGTTGATGGCACAGTGCTTTGTAGATAAAGGATACAAAGTAATTAGTGGAGGAACCGATAATCACTGTATGTTAATTGATTTACGCTCTAAAAAATTACCAAATGGAGAAGCTTCATTAACAGGTAAGTTGGCGGAGAATACATTGGTGAAAGCAGATATAACCGTAAATAAAAACATGGTTCCTTTTGATGATAAGTCACCGTTTGTTACATCTGGAATTCGTGTTGGTGCGGCTGCTATAACTACTCGTGGTTTAAAAGAAAAACACATTCCGAAGATTGTAAATTTGATTGATAAAGTGTTGATGAATCATGATAACGAAAAAGTGATTTTAGAAGTGCGTAAAGAAGTTAATAAAATGATGAAGGATTTCCCTTTGTTTGCATAATTTTAATTATTACAAACTTAAAAAGCCCTACTAATTGTAGGGCTTTTTTGTTTTATAAATTGTATGATTAGATAGTTGAAATGAATTCTATATCGAAAAGAGTAACATAAATTTCAATTCTTTTTCTTTTAATTTTCATTGTTTTTTTTATTTTTACATCAACAAAACAGTTTTGATACTTTAGGCTTATGACAATTGTAATTTATACTGTTTATTAATAGCACTTATATATGGATATCAATTACAAAGAAACTACTTCAGCCGATTTTTTTTATACTCTTAATCAACGCGTTAATAATTTTTTTCAGACAAATAACCTATCTCCAAAAACAAATGCATTTGGTGTTTTTAAAGCAGTGTTGTTTTCACTTGTCTATTTAGGATTGTATGCAGGAGTGATTTTTGCAGCAGGGAATAATGCATTGTTGCTTTTTTGTTTTGCATTAATGGGATTTATACAAATTTGTATTGTTCTAAATTTGGGACATGAAGGTGTTCATAGTTCATTTTCTAATTCAAAAATTGTTAATTCTATTTTTGCATACACTTTTGATTTAATTGGATCTTCTGGATATTTATGGCGTATGCGTCATGTATATTCCCATCATCCCCATCCAATGATTCCTGAACATGATGTTGATATTCAACAAACTGGTTTGCTTACGTTTATGCCCATGAAAGAACCGAAATCGTTTTTTAAACACCAGCATATTTATGTTCCTTTTTTATATTGTTTTTATACGTTGAATGCAATTTTTAAAAGAGATTGGGAAGATTTTTTCTCTAATAAAATTGGAACGAAGGTGGTGAAACATTCTCCTCTTGCTGTATTTTCTTTTATTTTATCTAAAATACTTTATTATACATATTCATTAGTTCTGCCATTGATGCTTTCTGGTTGTTATTGGCCAATAGTATTGCTTGGCTTTGTTTTGATGCACATAATGGCTAGTTTGTCGGCAGCAGTTGCATTATTTCCTGCACATTTATATGAAGATTCTATTTTTCCAGAACCAAATGAAAAAGGAGAAATGAATACCGATTGGGCACAACATCAAATGAGTGTTACTATGGATTTTGGAACCAATAAAAAGGCGGTAGCATTTTTCTTTGGTGGAATCAATTATCATATTGTACATCATTTATTTCCTACTGTTGCTCATGTCCATTTCCCTGAAATTCAAAAAATTTTAGAAGCTACTGCCAAGGAGTTCAATGTAGAATACAAACATAAACCATCTTTGCGAACAGCATTGTGTTCCCACTGGCAATTATTAAAAAAGAATGGTGTAGCACACATGAGTGAAATTTATTAGTTTTTAATAATTAGAATAAGAAAACGCTGACAATTTATTTATTCCAAAAAAATAAATTTTAGTAAAGGTAAAAGGGACTACCTTTAAACAAAAAAACGATGTGTTTTTCAACCAGTGCAAGTTTTGGGGCAGGAGTATTATTAACAGCAATAGGCATTGCATCTGTTAAAAAGATTGAGAAACCTTCACAGATTCTTTATGCGAGTATGCCATTGCTTTTTGCTTCTCAGCAGTTTATAGAAGGATTTGTTTGGTTGAGTTTAACAAATTCCGATTATGCTAGTTGGCAGTCGATTCCAGTTAATTTGTTTCTGTTTTTTGCACAGGTACTTTGGCCAATTTGGGTGCCACTTTCCATTTTTTTAATTGAAGAAAACAAAACAAGAAAATTAATTTTAGCTGTATTAGTCGGCATAGGTATTTTACTTTCAACCTATATAAGTTATTGTATGTTTAACTATTCGGTGGATGCTTATTTATCACCTTATCACGTTAATTATGTTCCTCATTTCCCTCCCATTAATCCATTGTTAGGAGCATTGTACTTTTTACCAATATTTTTACCATCGTTTATTTCAAGTATAAAAAGCATGTTTTGGCAAGGGACATTGTTGGTATGCTCTTATGTTGTTACCAAATTGTTGTTTAACGATGCAGTTATTTCTGTTTGGTGCTTTTTTGCTGCATTAGTAAGCATTATGGTGTTTTATGTGATGCGCACTTTAAAGCGGTCACCTAAAGTTGTTTAATTCTTCTTTTTTAAATGCTTGTTAATCAGGTTGTTATTGTTTTTTTTGATGCGGGTTTTGTTATTATTCAATCCGCTCTCTAAACCATGTTTTAAAGCTAAAAAATTAGCGTTGAAATATCACTTAAATAAGCCCTAAAACTCTTGCCCAACTAAAATAAAAGTATATTTTTGTATCCTCTAAAATTTACAATTAATTTATTTATTATAACACAATGGCACAAGTAGAGTTGATTATGCCCAAAATGGGTGAAAGTGTTGCTGAAGCAACAATTATTAAATGGTTAAAAAAAGAAGGCGACAAAATTGCTGCTGACGAAACCGTATTGGAAATTGCTACGGATAAAGTAGATTCTGAAATTCCTTCTACAGCAGAAGGGACACTGATTAAACGATTATTTAATGAAGGAGATGTTGTTCAGGTAGGTAAGGCAATTGCGATTATAAGTACCGATGCAAATGCGGTAGTTGAAGCACCTAAAGTAGAGGCTCCTGTTGTAGCTCAATCAACTGTTCAAAAAGAAGTAGCAGTTGCAGAAGTAGCAGAAGTAGTTGCAATTGATAAAAATTCAGCATCTGGTAAATTTTATTCTCCTTTGGTACGTACCATTGCTCAGCAAGAAGGTATTTCAATGGCTGAGTTAGATAACATCCAAGGTACTGGCACAAATGGCCGTGTTACTAAAAATGATGTATTAGCATACATTCCAAATAAAGGCAAACAAGTTGCTGCTATTCAAACTACCCCTCAGCCACAAGTTGTGAAAGAAGCAGCTCCAGCTGTAACTAACAACGCTCCAGCTCAAAGCAAACCAGCTGTTTCTGTTAATGCAGGCGATGAAATTATTGAAATGGATCGCATGCGTAAGTTGATTGCTGATCATATGGTGATGAGTAAGCATACTTCACCACATGTAACATCGTTTGTTGAAGCAGATGTAACAAATATTGTGTTGTGGAGAGAGAAAGTGAAAAAGAATTTCGAAAAACGTGAAGGTGAAAAATTAACATTTACACCAATCTTTATTGAAGCATTAACAAAAGCGATCAAAGATTTTCCGATGATTAATATTTCAGTAGATGGGAATAAAATCATTAAACGTAAAAATATTAATATTGGAATGGCTGCAGCATTGCCTTCAGGAAACTTAATTGTTCCTGTTATTAAAAATGCAGATCAATTAAATTTAGTTGGAATAACAAAACAAGTTAATGATTTAGCGAACCGTGCACGTGCAGGTAAATTATCTCCAGATGAAATATCAGGAGGGACTTATACATTAACGAATGTTGGTTCATTTGGAAATGTATTTGGTACACCAATTATTAATCAACCACAAGTAGCTATTTTAGCTGTAGGAGCAATTAAAAAGAAACCGGCCGTAATTGAAACACCGCATGGTGATTTAATTGGTATTCGTCACTTTATGTTCTTGTCACATTCATACGATCACCGTGTAGTTGATGGTTCATTGGGTGGACAGTTTGTTCGTAGAGTAGCTGATTACTTGGAGCAATGGGATGTAAATAGAGAAATGTAATTTTTTAAATTAATTTGTATGAAAAAAAATAGTTTTCTTTTTGGCGTAATTACTTTTCTGATTCTGTTTTCTAATTTGGCATTTTCGAATGCTCCATTAGCGGATAAGGATTATAAAAAAATATTTGAGTCGGCTGAAACCTATTTTGAAAATGAAAATTATACAGCTGCATTAAGTTTATATATGCAGCTTGATTCTTTGGATAATGGTAGCAATGCCAATACAAAATTTAAGATTGGCTATTGTTACTTATATGCTCCTACCTATAAAACAAAATCAATACCTTATTTCGAAGCTGCGTTGAAAAAGATATCGAATAGTTACGAAATGGGTGAGGTAAAGGAAAAAGGAGCTCCTTATTCAACATACTACTATTTAGCAAAAGCATACCATTTAAATTATGAGTTTGATAAAGCAATTGAAATGTATGAAAAATACAAGTCAGGAATAGAGGTAAATGAGAAGACAATGGCTGAAATAGCTGAAATTACGCATGATGTTGAAATGTGTAATTACGGAAAAGAGTTGATTACAAAACCACTTAAGGTGGTTATTACAAATCTTGGTGAAAATGTTAATTCTAAATATGCAGATTATTCACCGCTTGTTTCTTTAGATGAAGAAACATTGATTTTTACAACAAGAAGAATAGGTGGAGCATCTGATAGAATCGAGTCAAATGGTTTATACTTTGAAGATGTTTTTGTTTCGGAGGCCAAAGATGAAAAATGGCAACCAGCTAGACCAATAAGCTCAAAAATTAATTCTCAAGGTCATGAAGCAACTGTCAACTTATCGGCAGATGGTTTAAAGCTTTTACTTTATAAGGATGACAATGGTAATGGTAATATTTATTTAAGTGAGTTTAAAGCGAATGAGTGGCAAGAGCCAGCATACGTTTCGGCTCCAATCAACAGTGCTTCTTGGGAAACGCATGCTTGTTTTAGTTCTGATAATCGAACGCTTTACTTCACAAGTAATCGTTCGGGTGGTTATGGTGGACGAGATATTTACAAATGTTTACGATTACCAAATGGAGAGTGGGGACCTGCAGAAAATTTAGGTCCAATCATAAATACACCATACGATGAAGATGGTGTATTCATTCATCCTGATGGGAAACAAATTTTCTTTTCTTCGAAAGGGCATAAGTCAATGGGAGGATTCGATATTTTTACTTCTTACATAGGTGATGAAGAAAATGGATATTGGACTACCCCTCAAAATTACGGTTACCCTGTAAATACACCTGATGACGAAGTGTTTTTTGTAACAACTGCTGATGGTTTGCGTGGATTTTATTCGTCAGATAAAGAAGGTGGATTTGGAGAAAAGGATATCTATATGATTACTTTCCCTGAATTCGAACCTAGGGATATTACGGTATTAGTTGGTAAAGTAATTAATTATACAAAAGAGGATATTTCAAGTAGTAAAATATACTTAATGAACACTAAGAATAATGATACCATTCAAGTATTACAAGTAAATGGCATTAGTGGTAAATTCGGAACAAATCTTCCTGTTGGTAATAATTATAAGGCAGTTTATGTTGTAAATGGAAAGGAATTGCTTTCTGAAACACTTGAAGTGCCAAAAGGGAAACGCTATCAAGTTATTAAAAGAGAGTTGACTTATGGGACACCTCCAGATAGTGCTGCAAAAGCAGACTCTTTGGCTAATTTGGCTTTAAAGCAATGTAACCCACAAAAGTCTAATTATCAATTAAATTTTAAGTACAATAAAAAACAAATTGATATGAAATCAGTAGAATTTGTTTCGTTTATTGATGCATTAGCTCTTTGTATTAAAAACAATCCTTCACTTCAAATTCTGATTGAATCTAGTGCATCAACTGTGCCTACCAACACATTCAAAACAAATGCTAATCTAGCAAATGTTCGAGCTAAGGAGGCTAAAGAAAAAGTTTCAAAAGCATTGATTGCGAAAGGGTTAAATAGAGAGTCTATAAAATTTGCAGACCCAATTTCGAAAGTTCAAGGTCCAGAATACAACAAAGATGCGAAGGATAATGCTTCTGTGTATGAGCAGTATCAGTACATTCGAATAGCTGTTCGATAGTTTGTTTTTACCACTAATAAAATAAAGCATATGAAGGTTAAATTACTTTTTGTAACATTTTTTGCATTTGCACAATTATTGTTAGTTGCGCAAACTGATAAATCATCATACCGTGAATATTTTATGCAAGGCGATTTATTATTGATGGAGGAGAATTATGAAATGGCTTTGAAGTCTTTTTTAGATGCCTATAAGATGGATTCTACAAATGCAAACATAAACTATAAAGTAGGATTATGTTATTTGAAGTCAGCAACTGAAAAAAATAAAGCACTTCCCTATTTAACAAAGGCAATACAGAATGTTGGACATAATTACATGGATATGGAACCACGCGAAAAGAAGGCTCCTGAGATGGTTTATTATCAATTAGGAGTAGCTTATCGTTTACAATACAAGTTTAATGAATCCAACAATTATTTTAATAAATTTAAAGATATTGTTGGGGATAAAAACAAAGAGTTAGCGAAAGATTTAGACAAACAGGTAGAGACAAATTTTAATGCAATTGAGTATACAAAAGATACAGCGGAAGTTAGTATTGTTAGTTTAGGCGATAGTATTAATTCAATCTATCCAGAATATAGTCCTTTGATATCTGCAGATGAATCAATCATTATTTTTACTTCCCGTAGACCTACAAATGTTGGAGCAGGATCCTCAAGTATTGGAGAGCAAATAGCAGAGGATATTTATTATTCGATAAAAAAGAAAGATGGTACTTGGTCTTCGCCAAAATCTATTGGAGAAAATGTAAATACATTTGGCAATGAAGCAAGTATTAGTTTATCAGCAGACGGTCAGCAATTGTTCTTATACAGAGATGTCAATGGTGGGGATGTTTATGTGAGTGATTTAGATGGCAATTTTTGGAATATGCCTACAGAGTTAGGGCCAAATGTAAATACAAAAGCATGGGAAACACATGCAGCTGTTTCAGGAAATACACTTTATTTTGTAAGTGATCGGAAAGAGGGGGGAATGGGAGGACGAGATATTTGGCGTTGCGTTAAATTACCAAATGGATTATGGAGTTTGCCAACGAATCTTGGACCACAAATTAATACACCATACGATGAAGAGGCCCCTTTTATTCATCCTGATGGTGTAACTATGTTTTTTAGTTCCAATGGTCATAAAAGTATTGGTGGTTTTGATATCTTCAAATCGGTTAAAGATGACGAAGGAAAATGGAGCACTCCAGAAAACATGAAGGCTCCTATAAATACACCAGATGATGATATTTTTTATGTACAATCAGCAGACGGTAAAAGAGGTTATTTTTCATCCGTGCGTAAAGGAGGAATGGGGGAGAAGGATATTTATATGATTAATTTTGAAAAATCAATTGCAGAGCCACTAACATTATTAAAAGGCTATTTGACTTTTGATGGAACAGAGAAAGCACCGAGTAATATCAATATAATTGTTACTGATATGGAGACAGGATTGGTTGTTCAGGAGGTTAAGCCAAATAGTATTTCTGGAAAATATATCTTGATATTAAATCCAGGTGTGTCTGGAAAAGCATACACCATAAGCTATGAAGCTGAAGGTTATCAGCCAGTGAGTGAAAAAATAGAAATTCCTGCAAATTCAACGTATCAAGAAATTGAAAAAGAGTTGCAGTTAAAAGGGATTAATTTTGAAAGCAAAACATTAGGAACAATTACTTTAAAAGGAACTATCAAAAACGAATTAGCTGAAAATATAGCTGGAGCAAAAATTATTGTAAAAGATAACAAAACAGGTAATTTAGTGAATACCTATTACACCAATTCGGATTCCGCATCTTATTACTTCATTCTGAATAGAGGAGAAAATTATAATTTATCGTTCGAAGCGGATGGATATTTATTTCAATCTGAAAATGTAAATGTTCCTAAGAAACCAGAGTATTCGGAGCTTGTAAAGGATATTGTGCTCGAAAAAGTAAAAGCTGGTGCTAAGATCGTGTTAAACAACATATTTTTTGATTCTAATAAAGCCATCTTAAGAAAGGAATCAAATCTTGAGATAGAAAAAGTTCTAAAATTAATGAAAGATTATCCTGAGGTTAAAATTGAAGTCTCTGGACATACCGATAGCAAAGGAAATGATGCGGCTAATCTCGCACTTTCACAACAAAGATCACAAGCGGTCGTTACGGCATTGGTCAAGAAAGGAATTCCAGCAAAACGTCTTGTGGCAAAAGGTTATGGTGAATCTCAGCCGATTGCACCTAATTTATTACCTGATGGAAAGCCTGATTTAAAAGGAATGCAACAGAATAGAAGGGTAGAACTTAAAATTATTGAATAGCCATATTCAATTGCACTGTTAATTACTTTTTAATTTATTTCCGTTTTTCTCCTTTTTTTTGATATTTTTGCTACGTTTTTAATTTAGACCAATTTGTGTAAAAACAAGTTAGTCTACTTTTTTATTTAGATGAATATGCAAAAATATATACTTGTACTTTTTACCTCTTTATTAAGCTTTGTTTCGTTTGGTCAATCAAAAGCGGATTACCGTCAAAAATTTACAGAAGGAAATTATTTAATTCTTGAAGGAAATTATGTTCAAGCATTAAAAAACTTTTTAGAAGCTTATCAGATAGACTCTTCGAGTTCAAATATAAATTATAAGGTTGGCCTTTGTTATTTAAATACCATTACAGAAAAAAGCAAAGCACTTTATTTTCTTGAAAAAGCCGTTTTAAAAACTACCACGAAATACACTGATTTAGAGCCACGTGAAGAATCGGCACCAATAAATGCTTTTTACTATTATGGAAAGGCATTGCATCAAAATTACAAATTTGATGAGGCGATTGCCAACTACGAAAAATTTAAATCTTACTTACGTCCAAGTCAAAAAGAGATGTTGGCCGATGTAGATCGTCAAATAGAAATTTCAAACAATGCGAAGGCTCTTGTTGCAGCGCCAATTAATGTTATTTTGAAAAATTTAGGCGATAGTATAAATTCAACCTATCCAGATTACAGTCCAGTGCTTTCGGCTGATGAAGAAACCATGATTTTTACATCTAGAAGACCTGGTAGTACAGGTGGAGATAAAACGATTGAGGATCAATTTTACGAGGATATTTATATCTCATACAAAAAAACAGATTCTACTTGGACTACTCCCGTTTCAGTTAGTCAAAATGTAAATTCAAATACCCACGAGGCTTCTGTTGGTTTAACGGCAGATGCACAAACATTGTTAATATACAAAGATGCAAATGGCGGTGATATATACTACAGTACCTTGGAAGGTGAAAATTGGACCTTCCCAATGGCAATGGGGTCGGATATTAACACTCCAGGTTGGGAAACAAGTGCTTGTTTATCTCCAGATGGGAATACACTCTACTTTGTAAGCGACCGAAAAGAAGGGAGTATGGGGGGGAGAGATATTTGGAAATGTGTAAAATTGCCAAATGGTAAATGGAGTAGAGCATTGAATGTTGGAACACCAATTAATACCCAATATGATGAGGAATCGCCATTTATTCATCCAAGTGGTAATATTTTATTCTTTAGTTCGAATGGGCACAAAACAATAGGTGGATTTGATATTTTCTTTTCTCCTTTAAATGAAGGAAATTGGGAGCAGCCAATTAACATTGGTTATCCAATAAACACTACAGATGATGACGTTTTTTATGTAACATCTCCGGATGGGAAACGTGGATACTATGCATCTTCTTCTAGAGCAGAAGGTTATGGTGAGAAAGATATTTATGTAATTACAATACCAGAGAGAAAAGAACAACCATTGGTACTTATAAAAGGTGTAATTATACCAGTTGAAGGAACTCAGTTGCCTTCTGACTTAGAGATTATTGCAACTAACAATGAAACTGGAATTGTAACAGGGGTTTACAAGCCTTTAATGCGCGATGGTACTTTTACGATCATTATCCCTCCAAATAGTAATTATACCTTGTCTTATCAAAGAGATGGACAAGAATTTTTCTCTGAATTGATGGAAGTGCCTGCAGATGCAGCATATCAGGAAATTAATAGAGAGTTGAAATTAAAACCAGTTAATTTTGGCCAAGCTGTATCGGTAGATGCAAAAAAAGATTCATTGAATCTAGCTAGCAATAATGCTGTATCCTACGTTACAGTAGAAGGGCGTTTATATGATGAAAATAATAAGCCCTTAAATGCTTTAAAGGTAAACTTAATGGATGCGGATGGTAAGGTTATTAAAACTACTACTACAGATGAGTTAGGTTGGTTTATGTTTAATGAATTACCTTCTAGCTCCGAATATATAGTGGCATTGGATGCAGAAGATCCTCATTTTATTGGTAAAAAGTCGTTTGCTGAATTCAAGGATGATAAAGGTAATTTGTTAAAAACAAAGCAAATAGGATCGAAGTATCAATTAAGTCAAAATTCAAAGACATCGGTTAAATTCAAAAACTCCGATAAGGCAATCGCTGCTGTTAAAGGAACAAAAACATCACCTCAGCAAGTGCATGAACAATTGGCAAGCGTTGATAAGTTGAATTTTAAAATGAATTTCAAATACAATGTTACCGAAATTGATGTGAATGATGCTCCATATGCTGAGTTTATTGGAAATTTAGTTGAATTGTACACTAAAAATGGTACATTGAATGTTAATCTAGTGTCTTCTGCTTCAACTGTTCCAACAAGAGCATTCAAGTCAAATAAAGAGCTGTCTATTGCTCGTGCTGATAAGGCTAAAGAGCAATTGATGCAGGCTTTAAAAGCAAAAGGGGTAGATGAATCAAAAATAACATTTGTTAAAGTTAAATCACTTGTCGATGGTCCTAGTTATAATTCAGATTACATAATGAATAGAGCTACGTATGAAAAATTCCAGTTTATCAAGATAGCAGCTTATTAGTAGATTTTATTAAAAAGAAAGAGGGCCTAAATCATAAGATTTTGGCCCTCTTTCTTTTATAAATCTTTTGAATTGGGTTTTATTATGGAGTTAGTAGATCTTTTATTCTTGAATAGTTGGGCTTTACCTAAAAGAAAACAGCCCCAATTTGGGGCTGCAATCTTTACAGTGTTTCATGCTGCAAAATTTAGGGGTGATAAAAATTGCTCTAATCTATCTATAAGACAACGCTTTTTATCCAAAGGTTGCATATACCCTAAAAATTTATTTTAAAACCACTTTTAAGGTCTTTATTAGGCCATTTTTTGTACTTATTGTAGCAAAATATACACCTTTGCTAAATCCACTCATATCAATGGTTTGACTGTTGTTTTGAAGCGTTTTTTCCATTGTTTTATTGCCCATAAGGTCATAAATTGTTAAAAAGGGCAATTCGTTGGGTTCTATATGCTGGTTTAATGTAAATATTCCAGAATTTGGATTAGGATAAAGTTGAATAGAAGCGGCCAAGTCATTATTTTCTGATAATGCTGTTACTGTTCCTGGGTCGTAACTAGAACGAATTACAATCGTTTCTACTGTTTGTTGAACAGGTGTACCATCATCCGTAGCCGTAACCGTCACATAATATAAGCCAACGGGTAAATTGCTTGCTTTAAACTTACAATTAAAGCTTTGGTAGGTTGGCGTATTCATTATTTGTGTGCTAGAAAAAGCACCGGGTTCTGTGCAACTAAATGAAATGTTCAATGTTTGATTTATTTCAGGCGTTGCAACTCCAATCAAAAATTCGACAGAATCCATTGCTAAAGAACGGATTGTATCACCTGTATACACATCAATAGTATCACAAATATTGTTGTTGATGATAATTGGTGGGATGTTGTTGCCAGATGCTGAGGTGCTAAAATACATTCCTTGGTTATCAAGCCAGTTTATTCCATCCGGATTATTGTAAGGACCATCAAATGCCATCGTTGGTTGGTTGAATGTTCCAACTTGAAAATAATCTACCCCATTTCCCTGATTTACCCCAACTGTTGCAGGCGATCCAAAGCCACCTCCACCTGTAATGTCTCCAGTTGTCCATGCCATATCTCCATAACAAAATCCTACATTTTTACCAGCAGGTAAAAGGGTGTCCGTTCCGTCTGTTATGATTAATTGAAAGGTATTAAGTTTATCAAAATGCATATCGAAATACCCAACATTTTCCCATTTTACAATCATAGCAGTTGGAGTAATCTTATAGTATACTGCCGAGCCTAATGTTTGAGCAAAATCGCGTGTATCAACATCTGCCCAAAAAGGAGCAATCATATTGTAGCTTGGATCAGGGAAAGGGTTAGCCGTAAATGTAGAGTAGGGCGAGTTAAATGAAATGTTTCCATTGTTATTAATGAAAACACTTGTTCTTGGTACACCATAATAGTTAAAGGTGAAAGGTAAATTTATTTGAATGGATGACGCGTCATCATTCATATAATTTGGCATATAAACATTCCCATTAGTTGTTCCAATATAATTAACAAAGGGCACATAGGAATACGTACTATCCAATGGTTGCATACAACTACAAATAGAGCTTGGTGTACGCATTTGTCCACTATATTTTACCTCAGGACCTTGAGGAGCAATAGCATCTGTAAATAGATAGTTTTTAGTTAGGTCAAGCTGATGATTTTTTTTCAAAAGATCATATTGCCCTTTCGTAATGTTAATTTCGTTTTGAGCTGTTGCAAAAAATGCAGAGCAAGTAAACAGAAGTAGTAGTTTTTGTTTCATCCGATATAGTATAAGTGTTTCTTATACTATTGATGGGGAATGAATCAGAATGGTTGCATCTATTTGAAAATAAACAACTAAAAGCGATTATAGATTTTCTTTAATCGCTAATAGTCCATTTTTTATAATTTTCAATTTATTTTCAATTTCGGAAAATTGAGACTTTTCCGATTTAAATTCATGTTTCACGGCTTTACGGTTATCTTTCATGTACTTTTTAGCACCTTCGAGTGTAAGTCCCTGTTCTTTTACAAGGTTGAAAATTACTTTAAAGTTATCTATATCATCTGCTGTAAATAAGCGATTTCCTTTTTTGTTTTTTTTAGGCTTTAAAACATCAAATTCTTTTTCCCAAAATCGTATCAAAGATGCATTTACATTGAATAATTCAGATACCTCACCAATGGTGTAGTAGATTTTTACGGTATCAGTTTCTTTGTAAGGCATTAGTCGAATGATTGAGATGATTGAGATGATAATTCAATCAATTTTTGATATTGTTCTGGTGTTAAATCGTTGTAATAATAGTTGATGGGATTCATTTTGTCACCATTTTTCATTACTTCATAATGAACGTGTGGCGCAGTGGATAATCCTGTGCTTCCAACATAGCCAATTAGCTGACCACGTTTTACTTTCTGACCAGGGCGGACAACAAATTTCACCATGTGTCCATAAAGTGTTCGGTAACCATATCCATGGTTAATAACTACATGATTTCCATAACCCTGGGCCATCGCATCTGCACGTTCTATGGTTCCATCGCCAGTAGCATGAATTTCGGTTCCTTGCGGTGCCGCAAAATCCATTCCTGGATGGAATTCGGGTGTTTTATAAATAGGATGTGTTCTCCATCCGAATCCTGATGGTTGATGGCGTAAATCTGCATTTGAAATGGGTTGGATGGCAGGAATTGAAGCCAATAATTGTTCTTTACCTTTTACTAATTTAACTACCTCATCAAAGGATTTCGACTGAATATAAAGTTGTTTACTAATGCGATCCAATCGCTTAGTAGTCTCTACCATCAAATCTGAATTATTAAAGCCTTGTAATTTTTTGTACCTATCAACTCCTCCAAATCCTGCTTTACGTATACTTTCAGGTATGGAATCGGCCTCGAATATCGTTCTGTAAATGTTGTTATCACGGTCCTGAATATCGTCCAAAACTTCTGTAAATTCACCAATACGCGTATTTAATAGTTCGTATTGCAAGGTAAGTTCCGCTATTTCTCGTTGTAATTGCTTTTCTTTAGGTGAGTCGAGGTATTTATAAGCTAGCAAAATAGTGATGGTTGCAAATACCAATCCTGTAGCCAAATAGGAAAGTGCTTGCCAGATGCGTTTGCGCATTGGAACAGTATCCCTTTCATAGGTCAATGATTTGGTATTAAACTTATATTTTATTTTACTCATATTAATTATTCACAAGTACTGCGAATTTACGTAAATAAACTAAATTTGCAATCCTAAATAATAAGGAGATTCGAGAAAAGGAATAGAATAAATAATTCATTTTATTTCTTTGCTTAACAAAACGCAATAGTATTATGGAAGCAAATAAAGTACGTCAAACATTTTTAGATTTTTTTAAGAGCAAACAACACGAGATTGTTTCATCTGCCCCAATGGTGGTAAAGAATGACCCAACCTTGATGTTTAACAATAGTGGGATGGCACCTTTTAAAGATTTGTTTTTAGGGAATGCACCCATAAAATTTCCACGTGTTGCCGATACTCAAAAATGTTTGCGTGTGAGTGGGAAACACAACGACTTAGAAGAAGTAGGTGTTGATACTTATCATCATACCATGTTCGAAATGCTTGGAAACTGGAGTTTTGGAGATTATTTTAAAAAAGAAGCCATTACTTGGGCTTGGGAATTATTGACCGATGTTTATAAAATTGACAAATCACGTTTATACGTTACTGTTTTTGAAGGTAGTACGGATGATAATTTAGGGTTCGACCAAGAAGCATACGATATCTGGAAACAGTTTATCGATGAAGATCGAATTTTAAGAGGAAATAAAAAAGACAATTTCTGGGAAATGGGTGATATTGGTCCTTGTGGACCATGTTCCGAAATACATTATGATGGACGAAGTGATGAAGAAAGAGCAAAAATTGCAGGTGCAACATTAGTAAATAATGATGATCCACAGGTAATTGAAATTTGGAACAATGTATTCATGGAGTTCGAGCGTAAAGCAGATGGTTCATTGGTAAAATTGCCAAAACAGCATGTGGATACAGGAATGGGATTTGAGCGTTTGGTGCGTGTATTGCAAAAGAAACAATCGAACTACGATACCGATGTATTCAAGCCTGTTATTGATAAAATAGAAGAGCTTGCTGGTTTACGTTATAAGCCAGAAGAAGAAGAAAAACATCCGAAACAATTAATCATAAACATTGCAATGCGTGTTATTGCCGATCACATTCGTGCAATTTCATTTAGTATTGCCGATGGTCAGTTGCCTTCAAATACAGGAGCAGGCTATGTAATTAGACGTATTTTAAGACGTGCCATTCGTTATGGTTACCAATCATTGAATTTGAAGGAACCATTCATGCATCGTTTGGTACCTGTACTTTCACATCAATTAGGACATGCATTCCCCGAATTGGTTTCTCAAAAATTATTGATTGAAAAAGTAATCAAGGAAGAAGAATTATCGTTTTTCAGAACATTGGAAAATGGCTTGAAACGTATCGATCAAGTATGTGCGAATACTATTAAAGATAAAAAGCAAATAGTAGATGGTGCAATAGTATTTGAGTTGTATGATACCTATGGCTTTCCTGTCGATTTAACATCGTTGATTGCACGTGGTTATGGATTAAGCATTGATGAATCTGGATTTCAGGTAGAACTTGAAAAGCAAAAGAACCGTTCGCGCGAAGCAACTGCTGTTGATACTGGTGATTGGATGTTAGTAGATGGAAGAAAAGCTGAAGAAGGTGGAAGAATTTTTGTTGGATACAAACAGTTGGAAGGAGAATCAAAAATTATTCAATACCGTAAAGTAAAAGCAAAAGGAAAAGAACAATTTCAGATTGTTTTGGATCAAACACCTTTTTATGCGGAGAGTGGCGGACAAGTTGGTGATACTGGTGTATTAGAATCTGCTAATGATAAATTAATTGTTACAGATACCAAAAAAGAGAATGGAATCATTATTCATTTTACGGATAAGTTGCCTGAAAATTTTTCGCAAACATTTGTTGCAAAAGTAAATGCTGAAAAACGTCAGTTAACAGAAAATAACCATAGTTCAACTCACTTGTTACACGCAGCATTAAGAACAGTGCTTGGAACACATGTAGAACAAAAAGGTTCATTGGTGAATGAAGAATATTTGCGTTTCGATTTTTCCCATTTTTCAAAAGTAACAGATGAAGAAATTGCTCAAATTGAAAGCATTGTGAATGCAAAAATTAGAGAAAACATTGCATCAGATATCAAAGAAATGGCAATTGACGATGCTCGTAAATTAGGAGCAATGGCATTGTTTGGTGAAAAGTATGGCGATACAGTTCGTGTTGTTACTTTCGATAAAAATTATTCAATTGAGTTGTGCGGAGGAACGCATGTTCCTGCAACCGGACAAATTGGATTATTTAAAATTGTATCAGAAGGAGCAGTTGCAGCTGGTATCAGACGTATAGAAGCAATTACATCGGTGAAAGCTGAACAATTCTTTAACCAGCAATCGGCCTTAGTAAACGAAGTAAAAGCATTGTTGAAAAATCCGAAAGATGTATTAAAAAGTGTTCAGTCATTAATGGATGAAAATACAGCTTTGCAAAAACAGATTGAGCAAATGCTTCGCGAAAAAGCAAAAGGATTGAAAGTAGAATTGTTTGCAAAAAAACAAACCATTAATGGAATAAACTTTATTGCAGAAAAAATTGAATTGGATTCATTGGATGCAATAAAAGATTTGTCGTTTGAATTACGTAACCAAATTGATAATTTGTTTATGGTATTGGCAGCTGAGGTGAAAGGAAAACCAAGTTTATCAATTATTATTTCGGATAATCTAGTTGCCGATAAAAAATTAAATGCAGGTAGCATTGTTCGTGAACTTGGAAAAGAAATTCAAGGTGGAGGTGGAGGACAAGCATTTTATGCAACTGCTGGTGGAACCAATTCTCAAGGATTAAGTATTGCTTTAGAAAAAGCAAAAGCATATTTGAATTAAAAACAAAGTGGGTGATAATAAAAAAAGCTTCGAACTAGTTCGAAGCTTTTTTTTGTTTTTGGTAGCTTACTGTTAAATAGAGGATGCCAATTAGTATTCCTAATTCGCCTCCCAGATAGCTAAAGTTATGAATATGACCAACGCTTATAAAACTATTTTTATCAATTAAGTCTTCTGGCAAATACCAATCGCATGGATAATACTGTGCATGCCATTTCCAGTTTAAATATCCAATAAATGAACAAAGGATTGTTACAATGAACGTTATGCCAATGGTTTTAAAATAAGTGTTATAAAGCGATTTTGAATACTCGAAAAAAAGAAGATAACTAGCGTATACAATTCCAATTAAAAGTCCCATCCACCATGTGGCCATTATGCCTACAATGGTAACGAGTAAACGTATGTTGTCAATGTAGGTAGTACTATCTTCGGTTAATCCAAACTGAATGAATTTGAATTTAGTATAGTATTCCGGTGCAATGCTATAGGTAATTTGGTCGTGTATGATACCAAACAAGGATGCAATTAGAATTGATGTAAAAATTGCAAAAGAAAACAGACCTAATTTTTTCAAGCGTAATTATTTAATGTTGAATTACAACGCGTTTAATTAAGCTTGTATTGTTTTTAATGTCATTTATTCTACAAAAATATACACCTGGAGGAATTGTTTCTGTTGCAATTGTCATTAAATCGTCTTGAAACAATGTAGTTGTAATTGTTTGTCCCATTAGGTTAAATAGCTCCATTTTATAGTTTCCATTATTGCTATTGTATAATTTAATAGAAACAGAACTGTTTGCTGGATTCGGATATAAATCAAAATTCCAAGTAATAGGAGGATAGCTATTATCGACTGTTACGATGCTACCAGTGCCTTTATAAAATGAAACACCACCTTGGTAGTTTCCAACAACTAAATCGATAAAGCCATCGTTGTTAATATCGGCTCCGCTAGGTGCAGTGCGTGTTCCTTGCCAAATATTCATAAAGGTTGAATCAACCAAAGTGAATGCACCGTTTAGGTTTCCATCAATGTGGTCATAGAACATGAGTGTTCCTCTTTCTGCACCAACTAAAAGTTTTGTTTGTCCGCCATCCTTGAACAAGTAAGGGAAGCTGTAGCCTGTTGTGTAAAAAGGTAAATTAACTTTTACATTTCCAAAAAAGTGAGTAACTGAATCCACCACTGGATTACCACTTGTATTCGTTCTTCTGTAGTAGGCTAATTTTCCATTTCTGCCACCAATAACGATGTCTTTTTTTCCATCACTATCAACGTCAACAATTTGAGGAGCTGCAAAGTCACCAACATCAATAATTCGGTTTGCTGAATTTTTGAAATTAGCTAATGTTAAAGCAAAATTTGCAGGACTGCCAATTGCAGCATTGTTTCTAAAAAAATGGATTCTTCCGTCATAGCCACCTAATATCATGTCATTGTCAGTATCGCCATCCAAATCGCCAAAGGCAGGAACCATGTTCGTAATTCCTAATCCGCTTAAGTTCATGTAATCTCGTGTTATCAATTCAAAACTTGGATTGGAAGCAGTGCCTATGTTTTTAAATTGTGCAATTTTATGCTCAAATCCTGCAGAATTATAATAACCATAATTTCCAATGAATAAATCCAATAAACCATCATTGTCGTAATCAAAAAATACGGGGTAGGCACCTTCTCCTACTTCAATCATTTTATCTTGTAGTAGATTGGCTTGTTGAAATTGAAAAACAGGAAAGTTGTTGGTGCCTGTATTTTGATAAAACAACATGCTATTGAAATTTTCGGATGCATTGGGTGCATTCGGACTCACTAATAAATCTTTTTTTCCATCATTGTTTGCATCTAAATAGTAGGCGCAAGGGAAAAGTGTTAAGTCAACAGCAGGTGAGCCACCGTTGTTGAAAGGAAAGTCTACTTCTTCGGTAGAAAAACTTGCATCGGTCGTTGTTCCTGTATTTTTAAGCATCGTTAGATTAGGATAGGATACATCGCCAACTATAAACTCTTTATCACCATCATTGTCTAGGTCCAGACAAAGCTCGCAGGAGCCAGAATGGCGTTCAACTGATCTTTCTTGCGAATCATAAGGTGTCAGTTCAGGGTTTGCAATATTGCCAATGCAGGTATCAAATAACGTGTAATCGTTACTTAAGGAGTTTTCCGCTGCATAGCCCCAACATCTGTTTGCTATTTGGAATTTTAAACTATCGCAAGTGCCATACAGCTCTATGCTCATGTTTTTGTGGTATTCCATATAGGTCCCAGTAATGGCGAAGGTAACAACATCCAAATCTCCATCATTATCAATGTCAGAAATAGCTGGAATATCAACAGAACTTACATATAAATTAATGAGTGAGCCACTTGGTGGGTTGTAAATCGATTTTTGTTGGGTCACAATTTTTTGAAATTGAAGTCCAGTAGAAAGGGTTGAGGTGTTTTTATAAATATCAAATCCTCCACCAACATCTGAATAGCTAAAAATATCCTCTTTACCATCGCAGTTAAAGTCGATTAGTAGCGCCCAGTCGTGCAGTTTTGGGAATTTGGTCTCGTAATAAGGTTTGTATTTGTAATCAACGGTGTTAGCCGATCCATTGTTGATAAATGTTCTTATTTTATTGCCTGTTTTATCGAAAACGAACAAATCTTTGATTCCATCTAAATCCATATCGATAGCCGATGGCTGGCCAAAATTTATTCCGCCAGCCCAAGGATTGGCTATAAATGTGCTGTTTATTTTAACAGGGATAGTATCGTACCACTGAAAATAAGGCTGGGCTATTGATTGCAGGCCAGATAAGCAAATAAGGGCTATGAAAAGGTTGACTATTTTGGATTTCATTTTTAGGCTATTTAAGTCTAACAAAGTTATTGAAAATAAGGTAAAAAGCATATGTTTTAATCAATCTTATTATAAAATTGGTAAATAATAATTGTTATTCTATATTTGCACCCTTATTTTAGGAATAAAACCAATATTCAGCATTCAAATTTTGTTGAATACTATAAAAGAAAAACAATTTAATTAATCAATTATGCAGAACAAAGGAGCTATTAGGCTGTTTGCGATTTTATTGGCACTTGCATGTGCTTATTATTTAATGTTTACTTGGAAGGCTGCTTCGATAGAAGGTGATGCTGAAGCGTATGCTCAGAACTACATAGCTCAAGCAGATGTGCAAGAGCAAGCGAAGAAGGTATCTGAAAATCCAACGGAACAAAAAACATATTTGGATTCCGTGCACGTTTCAAAGCGTAATTCATACTTGGATTCATTGAAAAAACTACCTGTTTATGATTTAGGTATTGCTCAATACACGTATGAAGAAGTAAGAAATCGCCAATTAAACCTTGGTTTGGATTTAAAAGGTGGTATGAACGTTACACTTGAAGTTTCAGTTTCTGAAATTATCAGAGGTTTAGCGAACAATAGTAATGATCCTGCATTCGTTCAAGCATTAGCTGCTGCAACAACGTTGCAAAAAACATCTACAAAGGATTATGTTACTTTATTTGGTGAACAATACAAAAAAGCAAATCCGAATGGTCGTTTAGCTATCAATTTTCAAACAATTGAGTTAAAAGGGAAAGTTGATTTTAATACTTCTGATGAAGATGTATTGAAATTTTTACGTGAAAGAGTGGAGGAAGCAATTGCAACTGCAGAAAATACATTAAGAGCTCGTATCGATAAATTTGGTGTTAGCACGCCAAACATTCAACGTTTAGCTTCTTCTGGTCGTATTTTAATTGAATTACCTGGTGTTACTGATAAAGCACGTGTACGTAAATTGTTACAAGGAAGTGCAAACTTAGAATTCTGGGAAACCTACGATAACAAAGAAATTTATCCTTTGTTAGAACAAGCGAATACTCGTTTGAAAGAAATTTTAACACCACAAGATTCATCAAAAACAATTGATACAGCTTCTGTAGCTACAGCTACTACTGCAGCAGTAAATCCTGACTCTGCAAAAGTTGCTGCTCCTGATACTACAAAAGGAAGTTTAGCGAATCAATTAGGAACAGATAAAAAAGATTCATCAAAAGCAACGGAAACATCGGCAGATACAATTGCTAGAATGCGCAAAGAAAACCCATTGTTTGCTGTTTTAGGTGCAGCTGTTGGTCGTGATGAGCAAGGTAAATCGGTATTAGGACAAGGTCCAGTAGTTGGTTATGCTGCAATTAAAGATACTGCAAAAGTAAATGAGTATTTAAATAACCCAAAAATCAAAAGTATTTTCCCTCCACGTTCAAAATTTTTATGGAGCTTTAAAGCTATCGATAAAGAGGAAACTACTTTACAGTTAATCGCAATTCGCACAACTTCACGTGATGGTAAATCTCCTTTATATGGTGATATCATTTCTGATGCTCGTAAAATGTTTGAACAAGGTTCTGGTTCACCATCTATTTCGATGAGTATGAAAACAGATGCAGCAAATGTTTGGAAGCGTTTAACAAGAGAAAATATTGGTAAATCAATTGCAATTGTTTTGGATAACAGCGTTTATTCATTCCCAAATGTACAAGGCGAAATTGCTGGAGGTAATTCATCTATCACTGGAAACTTTACAATCAATGAGGCAGAAGATTTAGTGAACATCTTAAAAGCTGGTAAATTACCTGCTCCTGCTCGTATTGTTGAAGAAACAGTTGTTGGACCTACATTGGGTAAAGAAGCAATCAGCAAAGGGTTCTTCTCAACAATCATCGCATTGGTATTGGTGTTATTGTTTATGGGCTTCTATTACAGCAAAGCTGGATGGGTTGCTTCATTTGCAATGATTGTAAACAATTTCTTTGTAATTGGAATTCTTGCTTCTTTCGGAGCAGTATTAACATTACCTGGTATCGCTGGTATCGTATTAACGATTGCAATGTCGGTAGATGCAAACATCTTGATTTACGAACGTGTTCGTGAAGAATTGGCATTAGGAAAAGGTACTGCATTAGCAATAAAAGAAGGTTACAAAAATGCAATGTCATCGGTTATCGATTCTCACATTACCGGTTTATTATTAGGTATCATCTTATTTGTGTTCGGTTCAGGACCAATTCAAGGTTTTGCAACTACATTAATGATTGGTATTGTTTCATCATTATTCTGTGCAATTTTCATTACACGTATCGTGTTTGATCGTTGGTTAGAAAAAAACAAAGCAATTCCTTTTGCTAACAAGTTTACTGATGGTGCATTCAAAAAAATCAACATTAACTTTGTTGGAAAACGTAAATACTATTACATTTTCTCTGCATTAGTTATTGCAGCAGGTATTTTTGCTTATGTAACAAAAGGAGGATTTAGTCTAGGTGTTGATTTTAAAGGTGGACGTTCATATGTTGTTCGTTTTGATGATACAAAATCAACAGATGAAGTTCGTGCTGCCTTAACAACAGCATTCGAAGGTGAAGCACCAGAGGTGAAAACATACGGAGAAAGTACTCAACAACGTATCACAACGACCTATTTAATTGCTGATGGATCGGAAGATGCAGAAGCAAAAGTAGAAGGCAAGTTGAATGAAGGATTAAAAACATTAGGTGCAAAATACGAGATTATGAGTTCTCAAAAAGTAGGAGAAACAGTATCTCGTGACATTAAAGAAAAGGCTATTTGGGCAGTGTTGTTATCTTGTTTGGTAATGTTCGTGTTCATCTTTATCCGATTCAAAAAATGGCAGTATGGATTAGGTGCAGTTGTGGCTTTGTTCCATGATGTGGCAATTGTACTTTCTGTTTATGTGATTTTTGACGGTATTTTACCTTTCTCATTAGAAATTACACAAGATTTTATCGCAGCTATATTAACGGTAATGAGTTACTCAATGGTAGATAGCGTTGTTGTATTTGACCGTATTCGTGAGTATTTAACAGAGCGTAATAAATCTGATTTGGATAAACACGAAAGAGAACGCGTAATTAATTTCGCATTGAATAGTACATTGAGTCGTACTATTAATACAGCATTAACCATTTTCTTTGTAATGTTAGCAATCTTTATTTTTGGTGGCGAAACCATCAGAGGATTCTCTTTTGCATTGTTAATTGGTATCGCAATCGGTACTTATTCTTCGATTTGTATTGCAACTCCTATTGTAATCGATTTGGAAAAAGAGAAAAAAGACGAAGACAAAAAATAATTCAATTGAATAATAATTTTAATAAACCCGATAAAGAAATTTATCGGGTTTATTTTTTTGTACTTTTGTAATCTATAATACAATAACAAGATGCTGGGTTCGGTACTACTATTTTTAAACATGGGTGGAGGTGAGGTATTCCTCATTGTTATTGTTATGCTCATGCTGTTTGGTTCCGATAAACTGCCTGGTATAGCTAAAGGACTAGGGAAAGGGTTGAGAGAATTGAATGATGCAAAAGACCAAATACAAAATGAAATTCAAAAAAACACAGGTGGTTTGGCAGATGAAATTAAAAAACATACTTCAGAAATTCAGTCAGAAATAGACAAAGCCAATCAAAGTGTGAAACGCCAAGTAACTGAAGTAGCACAGGTAGTTACCGATGAAGGTAAAAGTATTACAGACACTTTGAAATAATACATTTTCATCTCTCCTTTTCTTTTGATTTTCATAAATTTTGATATATTTGTTATACTAACCTAACAAACCTATTGAAATGAAAAAAATTGCTACGCTTATTTTAACTTTCGTTTGCTCGATTACATTGTTGCAAGCACAAACAACTGGAGGGCCAGATGCTTATGGTTATATCTGGAGAGACAGTAACGACCCACAAGGTCCCGCATATAATTGGATTGATATTTTGCCTTTACCAGGTGTGTCGGAAGTGCGATTTTTAGCTGATGACAATATTAAAGGATCGTTTCCAATCGGATTTCCTTTTCATTATTACTGGTACGATGTTACTCAATTTTGGGTAGGATCGAATGGTTATATTGGTTTTACAAATGGACAAATTTCTCATCCATTTCCCACAATCCCTTCAACTGCTTTACCTCAAAATTATTTAGCAATAATGACTTCCGATTTAATTTTTGATCCAGGTAACAATGCAAAGTGTTGGAGATGGACAAGTGCTGATAATGACACATTGGTTGTATCCTATATTGATGTTCCTTTTTATGATCAAAACACTCCTGGCTGGGTAGGTTCAAATACATTTCAAGTTATATTGAGTGCTGTGGATAGTTCTATTACATACCAGTATCAAACACAATCAGGTTCACCAGCTAATTTGACGAGCTATGTAAGTGTTGGTATTGAAAATAATTCAGGAAACATTGGCTTACAACATTCCTACAATACATTGCCAGTTTCGAGTTACGCAATAAAATATTATTACCCTACAGGGACTTCTTATTCGGTGTCGGATGCATCCACCACTTATAATAACAATTCCGAAACAGGTGGTTTATTCTTGTCAAAAAATGGAGCCCCATTCAGTATGACAACTGAAGTTAAAAACACAGGGAATCAAAATTTGGCATCTTTTAATGTTTTTACACGCGTTTTAAATACAGCAAATGCTGTGCAAGTACAAAGTAATACTGCAACAGGAGCATTAACTCCTGGTCAAACACAGGTTATTACTGCCGCAAGTACATTTAATCCTGCTACAGCAGGAACATTCCGATTTATTACGAATACCCAATTGTCGGGTGATGCAACTCCAAGTAATGATCAAAAAATTCAAGAGTTGGTAGTTGTGGATACAACACAAGCAACAATTCGTTTAGCGTATGATAATGGAGTAGAAGCTGGTTTAGGCGGTTTGAGTTGGCAAGGTGGTAGCGGTGGAGCTGCTATTTATTTTAAGCCTCCATTTTATCCTTGTAAATTGACTGAGTTATATACTTACATTGTTGATAATCCTTTAGGAGCAGATTATTCAATGGTTGTTTACGATGACAACGGAACTGCTGGTGCAGCAGGAACTAAATTGGATTCAATGTTTATTTCAGCTGCAAATGTTGGAATAGCTTCATGGAATACTGCCACTTTACCATCTCCGCTTACCATTAACTCTGGGGGCGTTTATGTTGCTTGGGTGATGAATGGTGATGGTTTAACATTGGGGCAAAATCAATTGTTACCTATTTCAAACAGAACTTACGAAATATTGGGAAATGCATGGGCAGATTATCGTTATAGAGAGACTGAAGATTTAATGATTAATGTTGGGATTCAACGCATTTCTTCGGTAGGTGTTGAAGAGAATGAAGCAAATAACTATTTCTATAATTTTTATCCAAACCCTGCAAACTATTTAATTGCATTGGATTACAATATGCCAATAGCTGTAGAGCAATTATCTTACGAGATTTATGATGTACAAGGTCGACTAATTGATAGTAAAGTTTTGAATCAAAGTTTTACTAACGGTAAAATTGTATTTAATGTAGAAAATTATAATTCGGGTGTATACTCTTGTCGTATAATTGTTGATGGGAATAGTGTTACAAGACGTTTTTCTGTTGTTAAATAATAGGATATACGATATATAAAAAAAGAGCTCGATTAATTCGAGCTCTTTTTTTTATGTATTAACGAATGGAACATCTTTTATTTTGGACTCCATCCATTTGAGAACATTAAAGTAGCGTAATGAAATGTTCGCATCCTCATCGTCACTCAATTGCAGTGCTTTTTTATGAAATTCGATAAAATGTTTTTTGATAGTTTCATTTTTGTTAAGCTTAATTATTTTAGCAAAAAAATCAATCATCAACTCTTCTGCTTTGTTCAGTCTGTTTTGTTGAATTAACAAGCGTTTGGTTGAATTGATTAAGCTGTTTAAGAGTTGCTCGTTACCAAGTTCATAATGTATAATCATGTTGAAGATATGGCCACGACTGTATTTTCCTAAATCGTCACTGAAAATTAAATTCATGTATTTTAATGCTTTTTTGAAATCGGTTAAAAAGAAGCTCGCCATAGCAATTGATTTAGCAGTGTTTAAGTATGCCGTTCGTATAACATGGTTTTTGTAATTGTCAATGTTCAACTCTATTTCTTGAATTGTTTTTTTACTATTTATTTGGTCACCGAGTATTGTGTAGATATCCAATAAGTAAGGTTTTGTAAAGAAAAATAAATTTGCTTCAAATGTTTTATCTTTTTTAATATCGAATCGTTCAGGGCTTTTTTCTATAAAACGAATATCACTTAACAATTCTTTGTAATTTTTTAAATTAATTTTCCCCATTGCAACATTCGCAAACACGAGCAAGTAATCAATCGCTTGTTGTTTGATTATGGATGGTGTTGCTTCCATTAATCGCATCATCTGTTCGAAATAAAATACACTTTTTAATTCGTCATTTACGATTCCAAAAAACATTGCTTTTGTTTGATACAAAAACATTTTTGCTTTGTAAGTCTTTGCGAGTTCTTCGCGTTGCATCAATTCATTTTTCATAATGAGTTGTAATTGCTGAAGATGCTCCGTTTTATTGGTCGAACGATAAGTGATTTCCTTATAGTTCATCTCAAAGGCTAAGTTTTTATAATCATACTGATTTAATAGATTCCTAAGTAGGTTTCTACTTTCTTCAATTGATTCAAGCAATAATTTATAGTCTTGAAGTTTGTTGAAGATTTCTTGTTCGAGTTCCAATGTTCTTATTAATTGCGATTCAGCATTAGTCGAAAAGGCAATTTTTTTCGCTTTTTTTATAAGTGTTAAGCATTGATTATGCAATCCTTTGTTTAAAAGAATTTCGATGTGTTTGTTTATTTTGTCAATAATAGATTCAGAGGTAGAGTTGCTGTGAAAATCATTTAAGCTCTTTAATAATAAATTATAGAGGTAATTTTTTTCGACATGTATATTTTTGAAAGGATAGTTTTGAGGTAGCTTTAAATGTAATTCTTCTGAATAATTATTTTTAGAGGAATTGATTGCATTGAACAATAGGTTATAGTTGTTTTCAGCGCCTTTAACATGCCCTTTTGAATAAATAGTGAAATGGCGTTTCTCTGAAGCTGAAAAAGAGTCAATTAACTCTTTTAAACTATCTTTTTTCATTTATTTAGAAATTTAAATAATTAAAATTTATGTTATTGAAAATCAATATTATAAATATAATTATTCTTTTTTAGAAATCAAAATAATTGGATTGTTTTTTTTGAAATACACTTGTAAATCAGGTACTTTTGACTAATTAATAAAAAACTAAGATAAACCCCACAAAAACTACCTACTAAAATGAAAAAAAATGTATTTGTAATTGCTTTGGTTTGTTTGTTGTTTTCTTTGGAAAGCTACTCGCAAACGACTACTGCATTTCGAAAAAATTACAATCAAGCTCTGTTTGATTTGCCTGGTAATATCGTTGAAGGTGTAACGCCCAACACCTATGTTATGGCTGGTACAAACATGACATTTCTACCAATTTATGGTACAGTAACCGAATTAAGTGATACTGGTGCTGTTAACTGGTCGTTTCGTTATTCAGATGCTTCTATTGGTTTTCAATTGAATGACATTAAAAAAGATGCGGCAACAAGTCAATACATTACGTGTGGAGGTAGTGAGTCAAATGCAGCTGTATTTATGGTATTGGACGCTTCTGGTAATGTAGTTATTCAAAAGAAATTCAGTATTGCTGAAGCAAACAGTGCATGGTTTAATCGTGTTATCAAAACATCAGACGGTGGATATGTGGCTGTAGGTTATGTTACTGGTCACGATCCTGATGGTGCTGGTGCAGAGATTGATTTCAATCCAATTAATTATACAGATGCAAACGGTGATCCTCAAACAGAATACATTGGTTCTCCATTAATTGTAAAGATGGATGCAAGTGGTAATCATGTATGGCATAAAGTATTTAGGTATTATGTTACCTCAGCTGTGGCTGCGAATAGAATATACAACGATGCAAGTTTCGTTGATGTTGTTGAGGTGAGTGATGGTTATGTTGCAGTTGGTAGTTATGATGTGAACAACCACTTGTCTGCAACCAATTCAGACGGTGATGATGCTACTCCAACGGATGCAATTATTTTAAAAACAACAACTGCTGGTGTTATTACTTATCATAAGCAAATTGATAATCCAAGTAATAGTACTTCACAATCTAGTAAATATTTATCTGCTATAAGTACAACAAGTGCGGGAGCAATACTTGCGGCTGGAGGTGATAATTCAAAGGAGTTAATTCAAAAATATGCTGGTCCTGGTGGATTTTCAAATACATTTAGTCGTTTGTTTACCTATTCAACATCAATTTTTGGAACTGTAACGGATCCTGCTGATGTTTCTCAAGTATATGAAGTAAATGGAGGAACAGACATTGTTACAATGGCAATGTATATTAAACCATTGAGCTTTTTTTCGAATTCGATACATCGTGTGAATTCTACTGCTACCACTAATGTTTTTGGAAAGAGATATGATTTTAACTTAATATCAATATTGCCAAGAGGAAGTAAAACTTCAGATAATGGATACATTGCTATGGCAATGACAGCTGGTGGTACAAATTATGATTACCATGTTATTAAAACCGATCCAAATGGTGATACACCTTCATCTGGTTGTCCTGCAGCTTCATTCTCACCTACTGCAGCAGCTGGACCAACAACATTTGCTGATCCTATTTATACTTCTTGGACAGGTACTCCAGGTTCAAATGTTATTGCAATTGCAAAAACTTCGATTTCTCCAACACCATCTTATGTTTGTACAAAAGTTGCTTGTGTAGCTCCAACTGCTCCAGTAGTAGGAACAATAACGCAACCAACATGTTCAGTAACAACAGGAAGTGTAGCCTTGAGTGGTTTACCTTCAAGTGGCACATGGACAGTAACGGCTTCACCAGGTGGTGTAACTGCTACAGGTACAGGTACAACAGGAACTATCAGTGGATTAGCAGCAGGAACAACATACACTTTTACGGTACAAACTGTTGCTGGTTGTCCTTCAGTAGCCTCAGGAAATGCAGTAATCAGTGCAGCTCCAACCGTACCAACTGCACCAACAATTGGAACCATTACACAACCAACGTGTACTGTTGCAACAGGTAGTGTTGTTTTAAATGGTTTACCATCAAGCGGTACTTGGACCGTGACAGGTTCTCCAAGTGGTACAGCAACAGGTACAGGAACAACAACAACAATTTCTGGCTTAACAGCGGGAACTACTTATACATTTACAGTGAGCAACGGAACATGTACATCTACAAGTTCATTAACTGCTGCGCTTATAGCACAACCAACACAACCAACCGTACCAGTAATTGGTACAATCACTCAACCAACATGTTCTGTAACAACAGGTAGTGTTGCCTTAAGTGGTTTACCATCAAGTGGAACATGGACCGTTACAGGTTCACCAAGTGGTACAGCAACAGGTACTGGAACAACAACAACCGTAACAGGTTTAACAGCAGGAACAACGTATACCTTTACAGTGAGTAATGGTTCTTGTTCATCTTCAGCAACAATCAATGCTGTAATCAATGCCGCACCAACAGTGCCAACAGCTCCTGTAATTGGAGCCATCACTCAACCAACATGTACCGTAGCAACAGGAAGTGTAGCCTTAAGTGGTTTACCATCGAGTGGTACATGGACTGTAACAGGTTCGCCAAGTGGAACAGCAACAGGTACTGGTACAACAACCACTATCTCTGGATTAACAGCTGGTACAACGTATACATTTACTGTTAGTAACGGAACTTGTTCTTCAACAACATCATTAACAGCTGCAATTAGTGCAGCTCCAACAGTACCAACAACACCAGTTGTAGGGGCAATAACTCAACCGAGTTGTACTGTATCAACAGGTAGTGTTGCTTTGAGTGGTTTACCATCAAGTGGAACATGGACTGTAACAGCAACACCAGGAGGTGCAACAGCAACAGGTACCGGAACAACTGGAAGTATTACAGGTTTAGCAGCAGGAACAACGTATACCTTTACAGTAAGTAATGGAACATGTACATCTACTGCAAGTACAAATGCAATCATTAACTCGGTTGTAGGTGTACCAACAACTCCAATTGTAGGAACGGTAACTCAACCAACTTGTACGGTATCAACAGGAAGTGTTGCTTTAAGTGGTTTACCTTCAAGTGGTACATGGACAGTAACGGGAACTCCAAGTGGAACAGCAACTGGTTCAGGTACAACAACAACAGTTAGTGGATTAGCAGCAGGTACATATACATTCATTGTAAATGATGGAACATGTAATTCAACTGCAACAACGAACGTTGTTATCAATGCACAACCAGCAACACCAACAAGTCCTTTAGTAGGAACGATTACTCAACCAACTTGTTCTTTAGCAACAGGTAGTGTTGCATTGAGTGGTTTACCTTCAAGTGGAACATGGACAGTAACGGGTTCACCTAGTGGCACAGCAACTGGTACAGGAACAATAACTACTATTTCAGGTTTAGTAGCAGGAACCTATACATTTACTGTAAGTGATGGAACATGTACTTCAACTGTTTCAGTAAATGCGGTGATTACTTCACAACCAACAACACCAATTGCACCAGCAGTTGGAACCATAACACAACCAAGTTGTACAATAGCAACAGGTGATGTAGCCTTGAGTGGTTTACCATCAAGTGGAACATGGACAGTTACAGTTACTCCAGGTGGAGCAACTACAACCGGTACAGGAACAACAACGACAATCACTGGCTTAACAGCAGGCAATACCTATACTTTTACAGTAAATAACGGAACGTGTACATCAACTTCATCTACCAATGCAGTGATCAATGCACAACCATCAGTGCCATCAACACCAATTTTAGGAACTGTAAATCAACCAAGTTGTACAGTAGCCACAGGTGATGTAGCAATAAGTGGTTTACCATCAAGTGGGACATGGACGATAACAGCAACACCAGGCGGAACAACAACAACAGGTACAGGAACAACAACAACATTCACTGGCTTAGCAGGTGGCTCAACCTATACCTTCACTGTAAGTGATGGCACATGTACTTCAGTTGCTTCAACATCAGTAACAATCAACACCTTTGCAGGTGCACCTACAGCACCGCTATTAGGAACATTAACACAACCAACTTGT
>Ga0207971_100044_pt1 | contig 141627 bp, 135 predicted proteins | sample LakWasMet56_HOW8_2_FD_183890 | JGI IMG/M metagenome (GOLD analysis project Ga0207971, IMG submission 183890) | Freshwater sediment methanotrophic microbial communities from Lake Washington under simulated oxygen tension - Sediment Metagenome... | ecosystem: Environmental > Aquatic > Freshwater... | reverse complement strand
GGTTCATCCCCACGGGCGTGGGGAACGGACTTATCCTAACATATTGTTAGTCAAAAGAAATAATCGCCTCGAATTTTCTACCGAATTTTTCCGGGTTTTTAAAGGTTAAATTGTTAAAGAGCATTTTCATCTTTTGGGTCTTCCGCGGGATAAAAAGAAACCAGTTTCAGTCCGTCCAGTTCAACCGGCAGGCGGCGGTTTTTGCCTAATGTCATGAAGTCAAAGCCGGATTCGGTGTTGGTGGTCCAGACCATCACCGCATTGCCTTCTTCTATGCCGTTTTCGATATGCGACCAGATCATCTCTCTAACTTTCACCGATAAGTCGCCGACATAAACGCCCGCGCGAATCTCGATCAGCCAGACGGCCAGGCGTCCGCGTAATCGGGGAGGGACGTTTTCAACTACGATGACCAACATCGCCGATGCTCTCTGAATTGGGAATTGCAGGGCCGATGGATTCCTCGGTGGGCTGGGGTATTTCCAACTCGCCGGCGGCCAAGACGTCTTCTATGGTGGGGATGATTTTCTTCAGGATTTTGGTTTGACGGAAAATATCGCGGCACATCAGCCGAACTTCCCGTTCCGGGTCGCGATAATTCTTCGCGGCGATTTTAAAGGCGTGCGGGATAATTTCGTCGAATTTGAACAAGTCGGCAATGTCATAAACGAACGATAACGGCTTGCCGGTATGGATGAAGCCGATTGCCGGTGCGTAGCCGGCGGCCAGCACTGCGGCTTCGCTGATGCCGTATAAACAGGCGGTGGCCGAGCTGATACAGCGATTGGCCGTATCGCTGTTGTCCCATTGCGTGTGGTCGTAATTGCGGCCTTTCCACTCGACGCCGGCCTGTTTGGCCAAGAGGTCGTACAATTTTTTCACGCGCGCGCCTTCGATGCCGCGGAGTTGTTCGACACTACGGCGTTCGGGCGGTTTTTCGCCGAAGCGGATCTCGTACATTTTGCGCACGACTTTGAGTCTGGCGGCATCGTCCAGCGCCAATTTGGCCTGGTAGAGCAGGCGGTCGGCGCGCGCCCCGCCCGGTTGGCCCGATGCATACAGTCTGACGCCGGCTTCGCCGACCCAGACCAATAGCGTGCCGGCTCTGGCTGCCAGGGCGGCGGCATGATGGGATACGCGCGTGCCCGGCTCCAGCATGATGCAGGCGATGCTGCCGACCGGAATATGGGTGCGGATGCCGGTTTCGTCGATCACGACGAAAGCGCCGTCTTTAACGTCGATCTGGCCTTTTTCGATGAATACCATCGAAACGCGTTCTTTCATCGCGATGGGTTTAAGCGGTGGTAGCATGACGAATTTCCTGGTTCGATCGAGTCAAGATAGGTGTGGGCATAATCGAGTTCCATACGGCTATGAATGCGGAGCGTTTCCCGCCAAAGCCTGTTTTCATCACGGCAAAAAATCACCGTATCGGCTTGAATGATTTCCCACGCCAACGGGATCGGCGCCTGATTGATGTCGACCACGGAGAGTTGGAAATCGTGCAAACCCAATGCCTGTTGCCAGTCCAGCGCCAAACATTCGGGCCGCAGCCGCTGTTCTATCGGATCGTCCTTGATGAACCGATTGAATGCCACGGCCAGGTCGTAATCGCTGGACGCATGGGCATTGCCTTTCGCGCGCGAACCATAGAGCCAGACGACCGCGATGTCCGGGTCACTTTCGGCAAGGGGGACGATTTTTTGCAAGAGTTCATCCATCATCAAGGCCATGTCAATCATCAGGAAGCAGCAGATTTTGAAACGGTTTGTGATTCTTCCAGCGGTAGGTTTTAAAGTCGCGCCGGTCTGTTGAAAGAATCCGGCCGTGGCCAAGTTCTTCGGCCAGAATAACCAGCGAGGCATCGGCCAGGTCCATGGGTAGATCCGCATACTTTTGCATCAGTTTTTGGATATGCGCTAAATGATGCAGTTGAATTTGAAATATTTCCACATAGCCAGCCTCGATGGCTTGTAAAAACCGTAACTGACTTTCATTTCCCAATGTTTTACCCAACAAATAACAGGTTTCGGTAATGACCGGCCATGTGGTTATCAAACCCTCATCCAGCCGTTGCATCACAGCCATCGAATGCGCATGAAAACGGTCCTTGGGATTAAAAAAAGCAAACCAAAAGCCGGTATCACTCAATACCATGTTTTTCTTTCCAGCCTTGATACAGGTATTCTTTATAATTGACGGATAAGTCCTCAGGCCCTTCCGCCGTTCCCGCCAGCATTTCAATCAGCTTCTGATTTTTTTGCCTGCCGGTTAAAGCGGTTTTTTCGTACAGCAAATCCAAGGCTTGCTTGATAATTTCCGACGTGCTCAAGGAAGTTGCCTGTTGAATGGCCAGTAGTTTTTGTTCGTGATTTTCGTCTAAACGGGCATTGATTCTCATAATGTTGCCTTGGTTGTATGACTTGTAATACGCACATTTATATAAAGTAATTCGATGCTATATTCTTCGAATCATTAGAAAACCACAACCGAAAGCTTTGGATCTGCCTATGCCTCGGTACAACGCTTTAGTGACAAACAGCTCCGGATCAGTGATTTGCAACACGCCATCATAATCCAAGGTGCTGATTTTGATCTGGCGTTTTTTGAAATGGTGCTGTAGGTAACCTTGCGCGGTCACTGACAGCAAACGAAAACCATTTTTTTCGGCGCGCTCCTGCAACCATCTTTCGCCCGCTTTCTGTTCCAGTTCAGCTTGGGAATACAGATGCCTTTCTTCTTCGCCAAGCGATTTTTTCAAATGCATGACGACATCGTGATGGATTCTTTTCTGCGGCAAAATTTCTTTTTCCCGCAGACCTTTTGCTCGTCTTTGCTCGCGTAAAACGGCGTTTTCCTCCGCTGTTCTGGCGCAGCTGCTTTGCTCGACAGGGTTGGCGCGTAGACTAAAGCCGAGCGTGTCGCCCGTTCGTAATTGGGGATGGTAAGATTTGGTTTCGATGATGAAGGAATGGTCGGTACTGATTGGCGGATATTTAGACAGCAGATAAAAAACCGGCAAACCTTGTTTATCGCTGTCCTGACGAAACAAAAAATCCCGCTTATCGTCAGGTTTATCCTGAAACAGTTTCCACAAAAGCTGATGTAATTGGTAATGATTGTATTGAAACAGTTTGGCGAATTGCTGCAAATGAATCGGCGAAACCCGAACACGGCTAAAGTACATGTCAACCTCCCAGCACATAAACGGGGCGCGTGACAAAACGGCGAGTCTTGCCGAATAACGGTAGGTCGCGCACTTGCATTTCATGTCCATTTAGCAAAGGCGTTTCGCTGTACAGTGTGCCGTCTTGTTCGATTTGCTTTAATGCCTGTTGCGCAGTTTCCGCGCTGATGATGGATTCAAACAAAGGGCGTTGCAAAGGGCAGGAACGGCGTCCCAGATACGGCGTGTATTTCGGTTTTTTAATGGCTTGCAGCACGCGCTCTAAACTGTATTCGGCAAGTTCTTTAAAGGACAATGCCAAAGTGAATTCAGCATCGCATAAATATTCGCGGCGCGAAACAATCGCATCCTCGCGCTTGCCGCCATCGGCGCGGCGGGCATCGAGCACGGTGTGATAGTCCGTCATTTTATGTAACGATACCGTTCTAAGTTTTCGTTCGCCCTTAAAATGCCGATGCTCGACATGCCGTAGTCGATGCGCCAATACCGTCAATTCAAAGCTTTCGTTCAACAACTTCAGTTGTTCCGGCTGTTCGCGCACAATACCCAAACACGCCCCAAGCAAGCCGATGACTGCGCTACGGGTAGGAAATATCAAGCTGGGCCGATAGTCTTCATAGGTATGGCCGCCCCAAGCCTGCATGGCACCCTGACATTTGAGGATTAAAAATTCCGGCATCGTTAAACCTCGCCCTCTTGCTTCAACCAGTTTTCGAGTTTGCTCAGTGACGGGCAGGCTTGGCCCGCTAACTTAGCCGTGTCGTGTAAACTGAAAAAGGCGACCTGATCTTGTAATTCGTAGCCTTGGTAAACGCTTTCTTTGTAATTAATAAATTGCTCGATCGACGGTTTGAGAAAGCCGTTTTTGCTTTTTATCGGTTCTTCAAACGCATTCGCCAAGGAAATCGGCTGATCGCTCAATGCAACACAGACAAAATCGGCCGGGTTATCGGCCGCGGTACTGTTGCGTTTGGCATCGGGGATGACGGTGGCGAGCATGTGCAATGTGTGCGCGGCAATTTCCAGGGCTTTTTCGCGGCTGACTTCGCCGAGATTTTCCTGCAATTGTCCAAGGTTTAACGACGCATACCGGTAAAACACGCCGGCGCTGAATTCCTGGGTATCCAAGTGCGCGGAGCCGGTTTCGCCCGCTTCCTGGGTCAAGTCATCGACGGCGGTAAACCAGTCCAAATCGCCGTCCACGGTATGCGTGGTAATGACATGCGCAACGGCGAGGGCGGCATCAACTGAAGTCATGATACCGGAGGTCGCCATGCGGCCCGATAAAGCAATATCGACACTGTTTTGGAAAGCATCGTTAAATTTTTTGAAACTATCTTTTTTGGTTTCTTTTTCCCAGGCTTTTTGAAATGCCTTGTCGTCCGAATGTTCTGCCTGAAGTCGCATATACATCTCGCAGTATTTTTCTATTTCGTATACCGACCAAGCCGCAACCGCACCGGATTCGGTGCCCTCCCATTTAGTCCGGTCTACATCATTGCCTTGGCCTTTCTTGATTTTTTCTTCCAGTTCCTTGATTTCCTTAACGCCGGCAACTGCCATCAACACAGTGTCAATGACGGACGTGGCAAATTTATCTTTCAACAGCTCGCGGTATTTGTCGCGTAACAAGGTCAGTTGTTTGGTGCGCTCGGAAGGCTTGCCGAATTGATCTTCGTAGTATGCCGAGGTGCGTAATGCACGTTTTAAACTCTGGCTGGAAATTCGCACCCGGCGCGTGCCGCCGAAAATCGCGGTTTTCTGCATGCCCATGTCGTCGCGGTTCAGGCATGAAGGACTGTGTGACATCAAAATATGAAAGTTGACGAAGTTTTTATTGGACATGCGTTTCTTCCTGTACGTGTTGAATCAGGTTGTGTAAAAATTCCGGAGCCAAATCCGCGCCGTTTGCCCAGACGATGGTATCCAGCTCTTTGTCCAGCCTGACTTGGCTGAATAACACTGGATCCTTTAACGGCTCGAACATCTCTCCCCAAAGCTCGTTGCTTAAATCGACGATACCGGCGACGCCATCGTTAAACGTCAGTTTGAGTTGATAGTTTTGCAGGTATTGAACATCGGTGACATGCAGAATCATGACTTACTCCAAAGGTTGAACGGGATTTAGGGACTGGCGGTTTTGGCAACGTTGCCAGTTTTCTCTCAACTCATCCTGGTGCAAATCTAGCCATTCCAGCACGAGTTGCAAAGCGCGTCTGGGGAATTTGCCCTCGACCACCCCACCTTCAATGGTGACAATGATTTCGTATTCGCCGTATTTGGCATGGAAGTGTGGCGGTGCATGGTCCGACCAGTACATGGTGATGACAATCCCGAGAAAGCGGCTAATAATCGGCATCGACGGGCTCCATTTTTTCACTGGCGAATGACAAATAAAAATCCTTCATCAATTGACGCTTGCTGCCTTCGCTGGTCGTTTTATGCTTGCCCCAGTAAAGCAATAATTTGCCGAGTTTGATGGCGTCCACTGTTTCATCCTTGAATTGTTGGCACAATCGACGCAGTTGAATCAAGTCTTGCGGATATTCGGAGCGCGTTACCAAAAACAAGCGTCTTTCGCTGATTTCGTTTTCCCTTAAAACAGTTCCCAGTGATTTGCCGAGTGGCTGGTGCTTGATAAACGGCAGTAGGTAGACCAATCGCGCCACTTGCGAGAGATTTTTGAAGAAGTCGCGTGCTTTGGATAATTCGGTTTCTTGAAATTGGTTCAGGGTTTCTTGAACTAAGCGGTAAAATGCCGGATTCAGCAATAAATCGTCGGGCTCGACCGTACGGCGAATAGCGGCTTTGTCACCGTTGCTTAACCCATCGAATTCGGCATGCAGGGTATCTAAAAACCGTTGAGTTGCTTCTTTGGTTTGTGCATGACTCATGCGCTAACTCCCGTCGACTGTTTGCTTAATTTGTTGAGCATATTGTTTAGAAACTGGCGGCAGACCAATGTCGGTTCGAGCATTTTGTCTTCGTGTTCGTAGGGGCTGACGATTTGCTCGAAAACTTGTTTGGCTAAGTCTGAAAATTTTTTTTGATAGTGAGCGATGTCATCAAACACCAGGTTCTTTAGGATGCTGTGCATGATGGCTTCGGAATTGTCGAAATAGATTTGTTTGGCTTTTGCCCGCAAGCTTTTACGGAAATGACCTTCTTTACCAGAAGGCTGTTTTTTCTTGCCTTCCCGGCGCTCTTTGAACGCCGTTTCCGCCAAATCGACAAATTGGCTTATGGCAATATCTAGTTTTCGTTGAGCATCCAGACCCATTTTGATGAGCTGATCCATCTCAGAGGTCTTTGTTTCCCAGCCTGATGATAGGCTGTAAAGCTCATGCCTGCGCCCGGCTAAACTCTCGGTGGAACCGCCTTTAATATATCCCCCTACAGCTAATTTGACGCCTGCACGCCAAACTTCTTGATATTGCTGAACAACCAATGCGCGGCTTGCTCCTGCTCTGTTGGCTTCTACTGTTTTTATGTCTTTATCGCTAAAAAAATAACTCAGCATTTGGCCCCATAGAGGCTGATTGCCTTGGGCGGAAAGATACGGCTTTTCTTTGGGGTTATCGGCCTGCATGCGGGCAATATCGATGGGCGTATGCGGATGCTGCCAGAAGCCTTTAATCGTGCAGGTTCCTGCTTCTTTATTAAAGCCGGTCACCTCACCATTCGCCATTTCCAGTTTGACTTTGGCCGGCTGCCAAAACAGGCCTCTTGCCAAACCTATGTGGTGGGCGTGTTCATCGGCAATCTTGCTGTGCGGCGGTGTAATCCAGGTGGGTTCTTGCAGCGGTGCATCGAGGATACGGAAAGGCGTAAGAAACTCACGGCTCAACACATTGCACCACAGGGTTTTTCTCAAAGTTTCGCCGACGATTAACGTCGTCATCGGCATGGAGCCCTTTAAGCCGACCGAATAACCAACTCCGCCCAGACTAAAGCCGTTGGTGGCCTGCTGGAACAGGGCAATCGCCGCATCGCCGGGATGGATGGCGGTAATTTCATCCGGCGTATCAAAAAACGCACTGGAGGTCGGGCTAGAACTGCTTTTTTCCGGCAAGCCCATAAACAATTTTTGCAACGACGCCCAGTTTTTGTTGCCTTTTTCGGGTGCGACGCTTGCGGTTTGCATGAACGGCGTTTTCGGATGCGACACATTAAACCAGTCACGGTAGGGCTCTATGCCGCCTTGATACTCGTCTACAGGCATGGGATTTTGCCAGCGGCTATTTAATGCCTTTTTGTCGTCCGGCATGAACACCACCTGCACAATGCACACCAGCAATTGCAAGGTTGCCAGTTCCATGTCGTCGCGGAAGGTTTTGATTTTGTAATCACGGTCCTCACAAAGCAGCGTTTGTAAGGAAATGCGCTGTTGGGTTTTGTTCAACTCAACGGGTATCCAGTCGTCTGTCAGCAGGTTCATGGGCTATTCCAGAAGGATTAATTTACTTTCCATCATTGCCGGCTCATTAGCCGGGCGAATTCTTCGTAAACGATCTCCCGTTTCGCAATCAGGGCGATGTAGAGCTTGTCATTGTCATAACGATAGATGATCCGATACTTGCCGACACGAACCCGCAAATATTCGGGGTTTCCAGCCATTTTTAGCGAGTCTTGCGGATGCGGTTCATGCAGCAAGGCCAGTATTTTGATCTTCAGCTGCTTGGCGATGCGGATGTCCGACTCGGCCAGCTTGCGTAGACTTCTTTCCGCCGATTTAGTGAAATCAAGCTGGCGCATCAAATGCTATCCAATAAACTTAAACTGGCCTCGGTGCCGATAAAGCCTTCCTGTTCGGCGAGCACGGCCAATTCGTGCAAACACTTGTCTTCAAAAGCCAAGAGCTCCTGATAACGCGCCGACGACAACAAGATTGCAAAGTCCTTTTGGTGTTTTTGGATGGCAACGGGCTCTTGCTGAGCGCTGTTTAACAACTCGCCGAAATATTGCTTGGCTTGGGTGGCATTGACCTTTTTCATCATATCCTCCGATTAAAATAATTATTTTGTCTATTTTAATCATTTTGCTGCAAACAAGCCAAAATCCATGCGATAACAAACTTGCCGATCCTTGAGTTCGGCAAACCATCCGCCATCGTCCGCCGTCATGACCAAATAATACACGCCGTCATCTTTCTTGCATCCTGACAGCGCGTTTTCCCATGAACTAGGCACGGACACACTGTGCAAACTGATTTGTTCCCAGTACTCTTTGCCGTGTTTATCCAACCATTCATCGGCTAACGTATAAAATTTCTTGCCGCACTCCAATACCGGCAATACGGTCAAACTCATTTCGCCGTCTCGGGTTAGTGTCGTGGCTTTATCGCTTTCATCCGGCAACGGATTGGCTTTATATTGCGTTACGGTTCGGGCAATGCTACGTTTAACGTCTTCGACTTCGCGTTGATATTTGTCGTGCGCCTCGGTCATTTCCGGCGCTTCATCCGGCCATGGGTCTTCTAGGTAAACTTCGCCTATCCAATACCTATAAGCTTCGGGGAACACAACGCTGGAATGGTTGCGGACCAAATGTTCGGTCCGCCTCATGACGCGGATATTTTCATAAACGTACTGGCTGCCTCCGTATTTTTGCGCCTGTTCCGGCACAATCACGACGCAACGGGGCAGTTCAAACCCTTCCGGCCTGGCTCGTATGTGCCTATGCAAACGACCCATCCGTTGGAACAGCAAATCGACCGGACATAGTTGGGTAATCAGCCAATCAAAATCGAGATCCAGGCTTTGTTCAACGACTTGTGTGGCGACTAAAATACGCCCGCCTTGAGCGCGTGTATTCTGCTCCTTCCCATACCGTGCCTTGATCGCTTCCTCAATCTGCTGACGGTCTATAAACCGGAAACGCGAGTGAAACAAATCAACCGCAATGCCCGAATTGATCTCAGGGTTAGCCAAACGTTGCGCCAACACTTGAGCGTCCGCGACCAAGTTGCAAATGACCGCGACTTTAGCGCCTTGATTGGCTGCGGAAATGATGGCTTGCAGATTGTCGTCACCCAATTGCAATTCCGGCAACTGCCACGTTTCGAGTATGACTTCGCGGCGTTTGGGTAATTGTTCCAGGTCAGCAATCGAAAAAAGGCTCGGTGATTTATGAGGGGTAATTTGCGTGATGAGCGGGTAAGCTTTGGTATCCTCGACAACCGCCTTACCCCAGTTTCGCGCCAGATATTGCCGTTGTTTATGGGGCAATGTCGCCGACAACAGCAAGGCGCTGCCGCCGGCGTGGTATTGTTGTTCCAGCACTTCGCCTAATAATCCATACATATAGCTATCGTATGCATGAACTTCGTCAACAATCAGTACGCTTTTTTGGATGCCGAAACCCCGGACGAATTTATGGCGAACGGGCAGAACAGATAACAGCACTTGATCAATGGTGCACACGCCGATTTGTCCTAGAAATGCGCGTTTTTTACTGGCGGCTAGCCAATGCACAGCTTGCTGGGCGGCTTCTTCCCGACCTTGCGCGGTGGTTTTATCGGTGCTTAAGATTTTTTCCAGTGTGTCTTTCAATTTGCTTTTGCCATGCGCCAAGACGACGTTTGCGCCATCATTAAACAAATACTGCGCCATTGCTTCCAGACGGTCCAGCATGGCGTTGGCGGTGGCCTGTGTCGGCAAGGCAAAAATGATGCTTTCGGCTAAACCTTCGTGCAGCAATCGGGCGGCATAGACCAGCGCGGCCTCGGTCTTGCCAGAGCCTGTCGGGGCTTCAATCAGGGTCAAATTTCTCTCCAACGGCAATTTTTCAATGAGTGTTTGTAAGCCGTGTGCCTTATAAGGTAACCCATCGGACGTGAAAAATAGCGATTCAAGCGTTTGATTGGACTGAAGCTGTGAAAGAATGCCGAACTCGGTGAGCGCCTGTATCGCCGGGATTTTCCGCGCTTTCAGGTAAGCCGCCAAATCAATATTGGGTTTTGTTTCATACAAAAAATGCTCATTGGATGAGCCAATCCAATCGCATACGCTGCAAAACCCCGCCAACATCGGCGGAACGTTTTCAGGAATAGCGCTGAAATCGACTCGATAAAGTTTTTGGAGAGCGGTTATCCAGTCTATTCGAGCCTGCCGGTCTCTTGCAATGATCGATTTGATGGATTCATCATTAAACGAAGGAGGGGGCATATAGTCGCCATCATAGGGTATAACTCCATGATGCCCTGCGACTTGCTGAAACCATTCTATCGCAGCATCTTCCGAGACAAACTCAATATCATATCGAGACAGTTCGTGAATAAAACAGGCATAGCTGCTTGGCCCGTGATAATAAGGTTCTGTCGAAAAGCTAGTAACATCCGGCTGCAACGACTTTAATGCATGGGGTGCTTTGCTTTGAAAACGAATATCCAATTTACCTAAATCATGTAATGCGACAAAAAACATGACCCAGGCTTTTGCTTGTTGTTCGCTGCCGGCTCGAATGGCGTGGATAAATTGCTGGCGGAGGCTTGGGCTTGATTCCCACCAAACATCCGCCACCGCCGCCACATCCAAACAATGATAAGGCAACAAATGATAGGCCGGACCTTCGCTATCAGCATCCGGCTTGGCTTTGCCCCAATATCGGTAATATAGCGGCGGTTCGGCTATGTTTTGGGCTGTCGTCATTGTTTTCTCTCAGGTTTTTGGGCTGTAAAAAGCATTATCCATAACCACCGTATCATTCCACGCTACGGCGCTAAATTTTTTTGATAAATATCCGCCATCGCCTGGATTTCCTGTTGCGCGGCTTCTCTTAAAAATTCCGGTTCGATAATTTCAACGTGGCGTCCGTGTTTCAGGATGTCCATCAGCAGTTCGCGGTGGTCGCTGAAGGGCTGGGTGAGTTCGTAGCTGCCGTCATCCAGCCAGCGGCCTTGCTGGTCGGAGTGCCAGTGTTCGTCGCTGATCCAGCGGGCGCGTTCGGGAGTGAATTTGAGTTTGGCGAGGTGCTGCGCTTTGCCCGAGAAAATACCGTAGGCGGAGGCGTAGTAGTCTTCGAGTTGTTCGCGGGTAAAGACTTTGGCGGTCTGGTTTAGCCGGCTCGCGGCTTTGATGTTTTCGACCGCAAAGGTGCGCAAGTCGTTTTTGGTATGACACCAGGCGTCGAGATACCAATTGTCGCGGTAATAGACCAAAGTCTGCGGGGAGACGGCGCGTTCGCTGGTTTCGCCATGGCTGCGCGCCTGATAAGTCAATTGCAGTTGCTGGCGGTCGAACAGGGCGGAGGCGATTTTATTGAACAGCGGATTGATGCCTTTTTGCCGTGCGGACATCGTCAGGATTTTAACGCTTTCGAGTTTGCGCCCGGCGCTGCTTTGATCTAGCGCCAGCAGTTTTTCGACGCGCTTTTGTAACTGGATAATATGGTCGCCGAAAAGGCCGCGAGACAGCTTTTGCAGCAGGGTGTGGCAGGTCAAAAGGCCCCACAATTCCTCGGCGTTGAACCACAGCCCCGGCAACTCATAGGGATGCGCGCCGTTTTGATTGTCGTAGTAGTAGCCGTTCAATTGTCGGTCATACACGATCGGAGCGGTGAAATGATCGCGCATGACGGTGATTAAGCGCTTGACGGTGACTTCGGAACATTCCAGCCGTTCTTGAAGTTCCTTGTTGGCGATGGGAGTGCGGCGGCCTGACAGGATGCGATGCAGTTGATAGATGCGTTCGAAGCGATCCATGTCAAAGAGGTCCTAGAGTCAAAAATGAGGCTGGTATAAACGGCCTAAAGATACCATTTGTGTTAACAAAAAACATCATTACAAATATGTGAAAAATTCACACAACACCGCACCGGATAGAGGATATTCACTTTAAATCCTCCTTGTTCTTGATGTAAAACTTGAAGTTTTAGCGCCGTTTTAGAGGATCTAAGCCTAAAGTCCAATAGCCGCGAGTTAAGATTCTCGGTAGATTGGCGTATGTTAGTCTTAAGTCGTATTGGGCGGAGCAATCCATGCTGCATGACGATAATAACAGCAAGGGCATGGTTAAGCAGGGAGTGCCTGGATTCTGAACCAAGCCTACCGAAAGAGATTGAACCGACATCGGCATGCTAGCGCTTTCACGCCAAATCAATTTTGCAAATTCAAACCTTTTTCTTCAACCGACACTACGAGGAATAAAACAATGGTTCTGAAATATTTTGCCCTTCTTGTGTGGCTATATTGGTCTGTTAGCGCCTGCGCCGCGCCGCTGCCGAAAAGCAGAGCCGATAATACCGCGACAGCCGGGAACGGCCCGTTGGAGACCTTCCGTCAAGGCTGCAAAGCCGAACTGTATACTTATTGCAAGGATGTCACTCCGGGTGATGACCGGTTGCTCGCGTGCATTTATGCCCACGGCGACAAAATTTCCGCGCGCTGCGAATATGCACTGTACGACTCGGCGGCGCAGCTCGAGAGGGCCGTGGCGGCGCTTGCATATACCGTCAATGAGTGTGACGACGACATTGAAAAATACTGTCCCTCCGTTGAAGTCGGGGAAGGGCGGTTGCTGGCTTGCCTGGAGCAGCATGATGAAAAAGTCAGTGGACGCTGCCGGGTGGCGTTAAATGATGTGCAATTGAAAAAATAATAAGGAAAAAAAACATGTTAAATAAAAATCGGTTGGTAGTTTTATTGATCAGTTTGCTGGTTCTTGTCGGCTGCCAAGGCGGTGTCGGGGGCGGTGTCGGTTCAACCATGTCAGGGACTGCCGCAGAGATCGACCGTGACGTCGATTTTGCGTTACAGGATCTCTATGAGAGTACCCCCGCCGCCAGATCGTTGGCAAAGAAGGCGAAAGGCATTCTGGTATTTCCTCGCATCGTCAAAGCCGGCTTCATGGTGGGCGCGCAATACGGCCGCGGCGGCGCTTTACGAGTCAAGGGCCGAACCACCGGTTACTACAACAGCGTCTCGGCATCCTATGGCATGCAAGCCGGCGTGCAGGCTTTCGGTTATGCGTTGTTTTTTATGAACGACGAGGCATTGAATTATCTCGAACGGAGCGAAGGTTGGGAAATCGGCATGGGTCCAAGCATTGTCGTCGTCGATGCAGGCAAGGCCAAAACGCTGACTACCACGACTGCGAAGGACAATGTGTATGCATTTATCTTCGGCCAGAGAGGATTAATGGCGGGACTGGGTTTGCAGGGTTCCAAAATTTCCCGCATTTATCCGGAATAGATGATGCAGCAAAGAGAGCAATTGAGGCTTTCGACGATTTCAAAGGCCCCGCTTAACGACTTAAATATTTTATAAAGGTATCCTGATGAAAACACGTTTTAAACCCATAAATATGGTATCTGCGCTCTTGCTGGCGGCTTTGCCCTTATCGGTTTTTGCGCAAAACCTGATGGTTTATCCCGCGCGGGGACAAACGCCGGACCAGCAATCTAAAGACCGTTATGAATGTCATACCTGGGCTGTCCAACAGAGTGGCTTTGATCCCAGCAGCGGTGCTACCGCGCCGCAGCCAAACACTCAGCAAGGCAGCCTTGGCCGGGAGACATTGAGAGGTGGAGCGCGGGGTGCGGCTGCGGGAGCTGCGATCGGCGCGATTGCGGGCGATGCGGGTACAGGCGCGGCAATAGGAGCGACAGCGGGCGGATTGAAACGGCGCTTCGCTCAAAAAGATGCAAACCAAGCCGCTTCGTCAGCCGCAGCTAATGAGGCGGCGAATAATTATAATCGTGCCTTAGGTGCCTGCCTGACAGGCCGCGGTTATACCGTGCAATAGGTTGGATTAAGGCTAGGGGAGCGGGGCGGACATGCAAGTTCTGTGGGGCATAGTCTCGATCGCATCGACCTTGATCATTCGACTGACCGGGAACTAGAGAGTCCCAAAGACGCTTCCGGTAAGTTTATCCATAGGCCCTGGGTAATGTCATGCTGAAGTTATGCATCGTCGAAACGCTGGGTGAGAAGTCTTTGCTTCTCCCGCATTACCTGGGCGAAGCGCTCGTGGCCAACGCCAGAGCGAAATATCTGTTTGCGTTGTTGCAGGCGGCTAAAGCTCATGCCGAGCATCCGAACCGTCCACCAGCCGATCTGCGCGGTGAACGCCAAGCCGCACAGATCAACGATGCCACCTTGGACGGCGTCGTTGCCGGCAGCCAACGCCTTGAGCCCGGACTGTACAAGGTGCCGCAAGGCGCCCGCATCCATGCCGACCTATTCACCGCAGGCGGCGACATGATCCGGCCGTTGCGGGTCAAGGACGAAAAGCACAAGGTTTCGACCTTCGAAGATCGACTCTCGTCGCAGGCCTTATTGTTAGCGGCACCGAAAGAAGACCTTGTGCACAGCGAGTATATCACCGATATCCACCGCAAGCGGGCGCGCTTCTTCCAGAACATGTTCAAGGCCTTCGACGTGCGCTGGGAAAACACGCTGGCCAAACACAATGATGCTCTTACAGAAGGCCGCGATTTCTATCTTTGCATCGGACGACACTTGGCGCGTGATAACCAAGAGCAGGAGCGCTACCTGTTTAGTTAAAAAATTATGTCAAATAGACGCAAGCTGCATAAACAACTCTAGCCAATTTTACCGGAGCAAACTCATGGTCACCACCAAGAAAAAAACAAAAAAAACGGAATCCTCCGCAGCTGCCGAAAAGGTTCAACCCATAGTCTTCCGTGCGCGCACCGAATCTCTTGCATTCGGAAAGGAACTGCGCACAAAAGTGCCGCGCTCGAGCCATGCCGGTTGGAAAGCGCCGGCGCATCGCCGGGATCCCATAGACATTCTGGAAGAATCCAATAAGGATCGCCTGCCGGAACTGGTGCCGATACGCTACGGGCGCATGCTGCGCAGCCCCTTTACCTTCCTGCGTGGATCCGCAGGCCTGATGGCCTACGATTTGTCGACCACGCCGGCTAGCGGTCTGCGGGTGCAGGCCTGCGGCGACTGCCATCTGATGAATTTCGGTCTTTTCGCGACCCCTGAACGCAATCTGATATTCGATATCAACGATTTCGACGAAACATTGCCCGCCCCCTGGGAATGGGATATCAAACGCCTGGCGGCCAGTTTCGTGGTCGCCGTCCGCGATGGACATCAGAGTGACGAGGACGCCCAAGCCGTAGCCGTCGAATGCGTCCGCGCGTATCGGGAGAAATTGCGGGAGTATTCGAAGATGAATCCTTTGGAAATCTGGTACGACCGCCTGGACGCCGACACCCTGCTTGAGATGGCGCCCGATGAGAAAATTAGAAGATTCCGCGAGAGGCTGGTCGAGAAAGCGCAGCAGCGCGTCGGCGAACAACTGATGCCCAAAATTGCCGGAGCGGTGGGCGGTCGCCATCGACTGCTCGATCAGCCGCCGATCATGTTCCATGCACAAGAAGACGTGTATCAACAGCGGGTTCGCGAAGGACTTGAAGCCTATCGGTTATCGCTCTCCGACGAGCGTCGGGTGCTGTTCGACCGCTACCGCCTGGAAGACTCTGCGATCAAGGTCGTCGGCATCGGCAGCGTCGGCACGCGCTGTTTCGTCGGGCTGTTTTTCTCCGCGGAGAACCATCCTTTGCTGCTGCAGTTCAAGGAAGCCTGCCCTTCGGTATTGGAGCCCTATGCCGGACAAAGCCGCTATGACAATCACGCGCAGCGCGTGGTGATGGGGCAACGGCTGACACAATCCTCCAGCGACATTTTTTTGGGTTGGGGCCGGGTGGCTAGTAGCGGCCGCGATTTCTTCGTACGCCAGTTGCGCGACATGAAAATGTCCGCACCGATCGAAGGCGGTACACTCCAGCAGTTTTACCTTTATGCCGAACTCTGCGGCTGGACCCTGGCCCGCGCTCATGCCCGGTCGGGAGATGCGGCAATGATCAGCGGCTATTTGGGTAAATCGGACAGCTTCGATCAGGCGATCAGCACATTCGCTATGGACTATGCGGACCAGACCGAGCGCGATCACGCGGCCTTGGTCGAAGCGGTCAACTCCGGGCGAGTCAAGGCGATTATCGAGGAAAACGAGTGATCAACGCATTCGTTCGTGCCTAAATCTTAGAAAAAGAAGCGGCCATGAAAAAACACGGCATGACCCGCAGGGAATGGCTCGTCGGCGCGAGTTGTCTCGGTTTGGGCATGATCCCAGCCTGTGCAACTCAAGAGCCTCGCTCCGGCTCCGTCAGTCTGGAGCCTTATCCACGCAATGCAGTCGAGGGGCTGCTCCGCTTGAAGGCCGGTAACCGGCGCTTCATGGATGATCAGTCTATCCATACGCATGAAAATGCTTCCTGGCGCCATCGATTGGTGCAGGAACAGAAGCCCTTTGCGACGATTCTCGGGTGCAGCGATTCGCGCGTGCCGCCCGAGATGATTTTCGACGTGGGTTTCGGCGATGTCTTCACGATCAGGCTTGCCGGCAATATCATCGCGGAAGACGTAGTCGGCACTCTGCAATATGGCGTGGCTCATCTCCATACGCCGCTGGTGGTGGTGATGGGCCATGAAAACTGCGGGGCAGTCACCGCCGCAGTCGAGGAAATGCTCGGTAAGCCCAGGGAACTTGAACATATCGAAGCCTTGCTGGCTTTAATCAGGCCGGGCCTATCGAAGCTTGATCTGAAACTCGATCACAAGGCATTGCTGAACGCCGCCGTGGAAGCAAATGTGCGCTGGTCGATGCAGCAACTGACCGCTCTTTCGGAAGCGAAGAGGGCTCTGCGAGAGAAACGCGTAACCTTGATTGGAGGAGTCTATGAGTTGAATACTGGACAGGTGCGGTTTCTCGATTATTAGTGTTGGAGGTGGTTCTTGACATCCAAAAATGAACGAGTGTATGTTAGCCCAACCTATCTTCGGTAATTCTTCACGGGGGTTCACGGGGGTTCTCGTGCGCGCTCTTAAGCTTATTGGCTGTCCGAAGGTCGCGGCGATTTCGGCTGACGCCATCGCGCTGTGGTTGCAATCCACGCGTACCGTGGAGCGGGTCGCTGAGCTTGGGTCGTTAGATCGCTATGCCGATTTTCCTCGAACCTTCCATGAACGCGGAACAGACTCGGTGGCTCCAATTTTGCTTACTGGAATGGCTTCGGCGATCTAGTCAAAGGAATCGATCAAGGTTGCACTTTCAAATTGCCTGGCAGAGAGTATTTCTTACACGATTTTATTATCGGGCATGACGTGATACGGTTTCTGTCGATAGTCGTTGAGTATTTTCCAATCCAGCTTGACAAACTTACTGCGGCAGAACCGCCAAATTATCTAGATAACCGTTTTTCCTGGCCAGATAGTCATCGACAAATGCTTGCATCGACTCAGATTCATAACCATTCAACACACTGATCGCTAGTTTTTTAAAGCCTGTGCCAACCACATTTTCGCCAGTCTTGATCTGAAAGTGTAAAAAAGCCGAAGCGCGTTTGCCATTGACTTCCATCTTCGGTTCCATCATTTCCACGGACGCTTGCCGAAAATCAAGATGATCAAATGACAGGGTCATGCTTTCGTAAATCACCAGCGGCCGAGTGAGGCTGAACATAACGTTTTCCTTAGCTAATAACGGAACCAGCACATAGGGAAAATTTTGTCCTGAGAAAGCCACATAATCGCGAGTAAAGCTTTCAATCAATGCTGAATCCCGACTAATGCTTCCCGAACGTTCGATCTGCAAATAGGTTTTACCCTGATTGTCGTTCACATCAATCTGCGCGGCATCGGTATCGGGAAAGTTCAACAGCACACCATGCCCGACCATGCCAGAAAAGATAAAGTGCATATTTTGGCTAAGGCCATATTTCTCCAATGCCAGTGAAAAAAGCAAATCGCCGGGTACGCAAAAACGTTTGGCATCAACATCGTGTAAAGGGTTGAAATCATGCGCCACTTCTTTGGCGAACATACTGGCTTGTTCGGCGGCAATACTGACACTGCTTTCATGGGGGTTATAAAATTCTTTTAAAAACATAATGTTATTGGTCGATGCTGGTAAAACCGATAATTTTACCATACAGCCTGATACGTTTCACGTAATGACTTCCTAAGCGACATGAATTGTGTTATCTGTAAATCAAATTCAACTATTTAAAAAAGTCGCTTAGTTGTGTGTCCGTATCATACGGGCAAGATCAATTTGCGACACAAGATCGCTGAAACGGTTTGCGAGACTGGACAATGCTAAAAGAACTTCTATCATCCGGCTCTACCGGTTCCTTCAGCCTAGACCGCTGCAAAGCACTGGTAGACGGTGTATTTGCCATCGTCGTTACGCTGTTGGTTCTGGGTATCGATGTCCCTACCGATCACCGCTTTTCCGAACAAGGACTTATTGCATTTCTGGGGCGTATTGGCTTTGATCTGCTTATCTACGCGGTCAGTTTCTGGCTTGCAGGCACGTATTGGGTCCAACACGCGACCATTATGCATTTTTTTCGGAACGGAAGCCGAACACTGGTTTGGCTCAACCTTTTTTTTCTGTTCCCTGTCACACTGCTACCGTTCATCACGGAGCTCAAAGGCGCCTATCGCGACGAGCCATTGGTTACGCTGCTGTTTGGCGGTGTACAAATTGTCATTGGGCTTGCTCTGATCGCTCTCTGGAGATATGCGGTTTTGCATCCCCATCTGCTCACCCACAAGATCGAAGAAGATACCCGACGACAGGTAACACGACGAATGATTGTAAGCCCAATTATTATCAGTTTGATAGCCATCCCCGTTTCATTCCTGAGTTTGCATCTCAGTACGATAATCTTCCTGAGCATTCCGTTATATTACCTGTTCCACCCTATGCTTGACCGAAATTGGTCCAATTCCGAAATGAGTGAAGAATGACCGATGCCTTAGTGCGGCCGGATTTGTTGCTGGAGACAAGCCCAGACGCCTTCGGCTTGTCGGTAGCGATCAGGAGGCACGCCGTTTAATACACTTACGCCCTTCATGGAAAGCTGTGCTTTGTGATCGGTGCTTTGGTGGGTTACATTACTGAGCTTCTCTCCCTTGAAGTTGATTTCCGGATTGCGTCCGTCCAGCCTGCTTGTCCGGACCGTTGCGCTATCAGCTGGCGTTCGCTGCAAAAAGGGGGGAGCACTTGCAAAAGCAACACGCAAAGAGAAAGGGTAAAGATTTGATCCCGTTTTTTTGATTTGGAAACCGGATGAGCCCGAAAAAGACCGCTGAGGCGACCTTTTCGGACGCATCCGGAAAACAGGACTAATCTTTAAGCTTGATAGTCACGCCCTGAGTCCCAAAAGCGAACTTCAAACCCTGACCGCTTCCGGTCAGTTCGAGCACTACACCATGCTCGTTCTTCAGCGCTATCGCCCCTTTGCCACCGGCGATGGTTGCGCCTGCTTTCACTCCGTGATAAGTGCCGTTGAAGTCCTCCAAATGCTTCAAGTTATATACGATTCCGGCTGCGGAAAATTTGGAAATGCCGACGTCGGCCAAGCTAAGCCCCTTGATGTCGAAGTTGTGCTCGGCACCCTCGAAAGTCATGACACCACCTCCCCAGCTCCAGCCGATCCCTGCGGCTACAGAACCTACGTTGAGGTTAACCGTTCCACTGATTTTCGTAGGCTTTGCTATCGACGAAGAAGAAAACATCACGATGCTCATGATGGCTACCAAAGTGTAAATGAATTTACGCATGTCTATCTCCAAATAAAATAAAATAAAAATTTAACTTACATCGTGGTTCCTGCTGTGGGCAGAATAAACGCGTGTAAGGGGTTATCATTCATCGAGTTATATTGATTCATCAATAAACTGGTCAGAATTCTGGGTAACTTCATTGCAATCCATTGATTGCAATTGTTAATAAATGGTATCGATCGGTATTGAAAATATAAAATACCTTACTTTCTCTATGGATAAAAACCGTTAGGGCTTGGTTTCGGCATGTGAATTGCTTGAGAGTACAAAAACCTGCTGTTCGAAAACGTTTTGCACAATAAACAGCATCACAAAACAGATCAGCGCACCGAGGATTGGACTGGCGACCCAGGTGCCCGCGATTTGGGTAAGGGAGGCGAGGTCCGTCGGCGAATCGCTGAAGACGTTCCAGCCGACGATGCCGCCAACGACCGCCTGCGTGGTCGAAACCGGCCGGCCCCATTTGGTCATTGCGTACACGGTCAGCGCGGCCGATAACGCGACGGTAAAGGATCCCGGTAAGGCATTGACTGCGCCGAGCTTGCCGAGACCATCCGAGGCGCCGGCACCACTGATCACCGCGCCCAGCACGACGAACACCGCGCACAGGATCGCCGCGGTGCGGAAACGCAGCATGCGGCTGGAAACTCCGATTTCTCGATACCCAGTAGCGTGAAGTGCCCGTTCATCCGGTCGAGCAAATGGTCCAACTCAGACAGCAGACTCAGGATGTCGGCCGAAGTGTCGGGCAGAAGCATCTCGCTGTACAGAGTTAACCCGATAGTCGAACGCAGGCCGTCGCCCCTCGTTTCGAAAGCGGAGATCTGTTGCAGTTTGTCTTCGGCCGTCTCAGTCCAGCCTTCCTTAAGATAGGCAATCATGCCTTCCTGATAGGCTAAAATCGCCATCGAAACCACATCCAAAAACTCCTGGATCTGCGACTGCACGAGGCGGGTTGTGCGAAAAGGGGAGAGCTTGAATTCAGCCATGAGATTATTCCTCTGCTAAGGTTTTTCGCGCCTGTTCCAATAAAGCGCGTTGCTCATCAGTCATTCCGGGGAATTCAAGATCGAGATTGCGCAATGTCGAGGTGACAATGTCGGCGATCACGGCGCGACTCGCCCATTTGTTATCGGCCGGCACGATATACCAGGGTGCCCATTTGGTGCTGGTCGCACTGATGGCTTTTTCGTAGGCATCGACATAATCATCCCAATAGCCGCGCTCGTTAAGATCGGCGAGCGAAAATTTCCAGTTTTTTTCGGGGTGTTCGAGCCTGTCCATGAAGCGTTGTTTCTGTTCTTCCTTCGAAACGTGCAGAAAAAACTTCAACACGACCGTCCCATTGCGTACCAGATGTCGCTCGAAAGCGTTGATGTCGTCATAACGCGCTTCCCAAAATGCCTTGCCGTGCTTGCCGTCCGGGAGCTTTTGTTGTTCCAGAACTTCCTTGTGAACTTTGACCACCAGCACGTCTTCGTAGTAGGAGCGGTTGAAAATACCGATGCGGCCGCGTTCGGGCAGGGATTTCATATAGCGCCAGAGGTAGTTATGGTCCAGTTCCTCGTCCGACGGCTTCTTGAAACTGAAAACCTGGCAGCCTTGGGGATTGACGCCGGACATCACGTGCCGGATGGTGCCGTCCTTGCCTGCCGCATCCATCGCCTGCAAGACGATCAACAAGGCGTAGCGGTCATCCGCGTAAAGTAATTGCTGACATTCGGCCAACTCTTCAATGCTGGTTTGCAAAATCTCGTTGGCTCGCTCCTTGATGAATTTCTTGCCTATGGATTTGAATTCACCGGTTTGCTCCCACCCGGTGTGGTAATCCTTGAGCCGGATTTTGGTATCCGGTTTAACCTTGAATAAATCGATGATGTCTTTTCTAATCATGGCAACTCTCCTGGCGCGGCTTGAGGTTTATTGGACATTACGGCCCGGTAAGTATTGATAGGCGAGCTGTTCAATGTCCTTGCCGTAGCGCTCGTAATCCGGCGAATCGGCACGGCTGTAATTCCAGTTTTTATAGAGGCCGGTGATCTTGGTAAAAAAATCCCGGGCTTCGTTTTTATCCTGAAACTTGAAGTCCGCCGCAATCAGCTTTTTTAACAGTCCGAAACTCGCGAGCTGGCGCTCGCGCGGCATGCAGGCATCGACTTCGTCAAAGGCATCCTGCTGCAAATACACCATGTCCAGTAGCATCGATTTTTGCCACTCGCTGAAATCTTCGAGGGTAATACCTTCTTCGCCGGTGACCTGCATGATTTGATAAATGCTGTCGCCACGCTCCAGCAAGGCCATCATGTTTTTGACGTCATTAACCCAGTCGATCGTCAGTTCTGGTCCTCCGTCAATCGGATCGCCGGAACCCCGGAATATCCTTCCTAGAATGTTCGGTGAATACACCACGTTTCCAGGCTGCGTCCGAGAAAATTGACCGTGGCGCCTGTGGACAGGCCTTTGCCGCCGGAAAACACCTGAAGACTGACAAATATCGCGGTCCAGATCGACAACTTACGCCAACGAACTCTCTCCATAGGTGTTTTCAACAATGGCCATTTCGCCGAAAGCCCTGCCTTTGGCGCGCACCCGAATGGTGTCGCCGACAATTTCGAGAAGACGGGTGTGGCGGGCGAGATTATTAATTTGAATCATTACGAAAGCTCCATATGATCAATACCCAGGAAGCAAAGAGTGAGTATCACCTGAGCGAGATGATTTTCGCCTACGTCGAAGGGCTGCGAGGGCAGGGCGACTCTCTGTATGTCAGAATGACGGATTAGCTAGGGCATTGTATTCCTGCGTAAACAAGTCTCGCTATTGGACTTTGGTCCAACGCCCGGAGGTATCTTTCCTGTTTCTTGTTAATTGATTGCATGCATGCAGCAGGGAAGTAGTGAGTCGAATCATCAAATGAAATTGCCTTGTATCAAGTCGAAGGTATCAGCGGCTTATACCCGCGATGATGACAAAAAAGTCGAGGCATTCGGGTGGGTGTAGGCACTTGGACTAAAGTCCAATAGCGCGGTCGGCTGGCGCAGGAATATAGTGATGACATGTCATCTTGAGATTAACTGATCCGTCTTCTGACAAGCGGAAGACATCGCTGAGTATTCACTATATTGCTTTCTGGGTGTTGATCATATGGAGCCTTCGTAATGAATCAAATTAATAATCTCGCCCGCCACACCCGTCTTCTCGAAATTGCCGAGGACGCCCTTCGGGTGCGTGACAATGGTAGGGCTTTTAGTCAAATGACTATCATGGGCCGTACTGCGCTGATGATCTTAGCGCTGCATGTTGTAGTCGGGTGCGGAGATAAGGACAAGGAGAAAGTCCAGACGCCGCCAGCCGCCTCAATGCCTCAGCCCGCGCAACCCGCGCCTGCAACGCCACCTGTTCCGAAGCCGGAAGCCAAACCCTTGACCAGTCTTGAATCGCTGGTGGCGCCGATAGCGCTTTATCCCGACCCGCTGCTGGCCGAAGTGCTGGTGGCCGCAACTTACCCTCTGGAAGTGGTGCAGGCGGCCCGCTGGCTGGAAACCAAACCGGATCTGGCGACCGTGCGCACCAAAAACTGGGACGCCAGCGTCAGCCGGCTGACGGCGGTCCCCGACGTGATTGCGATGATGGATCAACACCTGGACTGGACCACCCAGTTGGGCGATGCTTTTCTGTCAGATCCGTCGCAATTGATGGACTCAGTTCAGGCTTTACGTAAGCGCGCGACCGATGCCGGATTTTTGAAAGATTCCGATTTGCAGAAAGTCGAAACGAAGACGGTGTCGGTACAGGAGCCAGGGCAAGACGAATTGCAAGCGACCGGCGCCAAAGTGACTCCGGCCGTATTGACCAAGGAAGTGATTTACATAGAGCCGGCCAAAGCCGATACGATATCGGTTCCAAGCTACAACCCCGAGGTTGTTTATTCGGCGCCGATGGCGCCACCTCCAAGCACCCAAATGTATCCCGTCGGAACCATGGCCGCTGCGCCAGCAAGCTATTATCCGACCTATTATGCTCCACCTGCGACCACTACGACGACCACTTCCAGTTCCGATCAATGGATGTCGTTCGGGGCCGGCGCGGTCGTCGGCGGATTGCTGACCTGGGGCATCATGGAATGGGCCGATGATGATGACTGGGATGATTACCATGTCGGACATTATTATGGCGACTCTGTATGTCACGGGGGTAATTGCTGGTCCGGGGGAGGAGGGGGATATTACGGCGGTAATGCAAACATTAACCGCGGCAATGTCAATGTGGACCGGGACGTTAACATTTCCGGCAATGAAATTAATTTTAATCGAGACGGGACTTTCAATCAGGATCAACTCCCGGCCATGAAGGACCGGGCAGGGGGGCGCTGGCAGCCGGATGCTCGGCATCGCCGGGGTCAGCCTTTTCCGCCTAAAGCCCAGCAACGCATCGGACGAACAGAGTCACCGGCCTTGGCCGGGAACCGGCTCAGCGGCGCACAAAACCTTCCGGCCAACGTGCGAGGTTTCGGTCAGGCGGGAGTGGCAGATCGCTCGGCTCCCGCACGGCTTTCCAGTTCCGATGTCCAGCAGCGCTTGGCTGGCAAGCCGGGCAGGGAAACACGTCCCGGAATGGCCGAAAGCCGTCGTGAAAATGCTTTGGAAGGTTTACGGTCGTCGGGTCAACGGAGCAATTTCGAAAGCCAGCGCGGCGCCTCAAGTCTGAATGCCCGGCAACAGGGGAAAGGTCAGGCGCGTGCAAAAGACCTTGGAGGGGCTACTCCGCGTCGATCCGAAAACGTCGCCGCTGCAAGCCAAAGGCGATCACAACAAGCCGTTCAAAGACCTAGTCAGCAACAGCAGATGGACCGGCAACGCAACGAGCAGGCGCAGCGTCGTCAAGAAATGTCGCGCCCGAGTGCGTTCGATAGCGCCCGGGACGGCGGCCGCTCCAGTGCTTATAGTAACCGCGGAAGCTCCAGTTTTGCGCGTGCTCAACAACCGGCCAGGCAAACGCCGTCGCGCGCCCAGCCAGCCAGGCAAAGCCCGTCATCCGGCGGACAACGTCCAGCGAGTCGAGGCAGTAGTGCTGGCGGTGCGAGCAGAGGTGGTGGCGGCGCAAGCAGAGGCGGTGGTGGCGGAGGAGGTCGTGGTGGTCGCCGGTGAGAGGGTACAAGAGCATGAAATCACTGGGTTTGTCCTTGGCAAGGAGAGGATATCGCTTCCCTTCTTGCTGCTTCCCGTTCACAGATAGTTTGATCATTATTTAGGCGAGGTTTCCATCATGATGTCCAATAAACTCCGTTATACCCTTTCGATGGTCATTTTTATAACTTTGCTTGCTTCGCGCTCCCTATCAGCCGCACCCGCAACGGAAGCGGCCGATAAGGGCCAAGCTTTTGCATCGCCCGAAGAGGCATCAAAAGCATTGGTCGATGCCGCACGCGGGAATGACAAAAACAAAATTTCGATGCTTTTTGGCAGCGAATATGCGCAAATTTTTTCGTCCGGTGACGATGTGGAAGATGCGAACAATCGCGCGGACTTTCTGAAAATGGCGGAAGAGAAATCCTCTGTCGAAAATGAGGCCAATAAAGCGATCTTGCATTTTGGAAAGAATGACTGGTCATTTCCTGTTCCTGTCGTGAATAACGGAGGTCAATGGCGATTCGATGCAGAACAAGGCAAACAGGAAATTCTGAATCGCAGAATTGGACGCAATGAGTTGAATACACTGGGTGCGGTGAGAGGTTATGTGGAAGCGCAAACCGAATATGCGTCGATCGATCGGGACGGCGACGAAGTGAGCGAGTTCGCGACCAAGATACGCAGTGAACCTAACAAATTCGATGGTTTGTATTGGGAAACGGCGCCCGGTCAGCCCGAAAGCCCCCTGGGCCCCCTCTTTGCGGAAGCCAAAGCCGCCGGTTACCAGGCAAAAAGCAGCGCCGAAACAGCGATGCCTTTTCACGGCTATTTATATAAGATTCTGACCCGTCAGGGCAGCAATGTTCCCGGCGGAAAATACGACTACATCATCAACGGCAACATGATTGCAGGCTTTGCCCTGGTCGCGTTTCCTGCCGTCTATGGTTCATCCGGCATCATGACGTTTGTGGTCAATCATAGGGGAAAGATATACCAGAAAGATCTAGGACCAAAGACCACCGAATTGGCTTTGGCGATGAAAGCCTTTGACCCGGATTCTTCATGGGAAGAAGTGGGGGCGAGTCCGGCCCAGTGAAACAGTGACCTAAGCAGTCGATTAATCCCTGTTCCATCATAAGGACTCTGCCATGAAACGCTCCCGTCTTCTCAAACAAACGCGCCAGAGCAGCAAATATTCCTGTGGCGCCTCGTTCCTTCAGGCCGTGTTGAGCTATCGGGGCAAGGACCTGGATGAATCTGCTGGCGACCCAATTTCAGGGCGGCCTTTTGCCCTATGATTTCGTGAATGATTTAAAGGGGCTCTGGGAGACCGGAGTTCTGAGGCCCGATGTCTTCCTTTTTCTTAGAAAAGATCAGGATGGCAGAATCTCGGCAATGGAGGGTGGACGTTTTCAGGATGAAGAAAATGTGATGGAATCAATGCATTGATTGCTGCGCTTGCAAGCCAAAGTGTCGCAGTCTCTGAGGCGGCTCAAGCCAAGGCGGAATCCACTGCACACGCCGCAAGGGAAGGGGACTTCGGTCTTAGCGCCACAGACATTCAAAAAATAGCGGATAAACTCCCACCAGATCATTCGGCGGTGATCGTGTTCTTTGAAAACGTTTGGGAGAAAACATTCAAGAAGATCGCCGGAAAGTACAATGGCTCAGTCACCCAGCAGAGGATCATACCTTCCGATTCTCTTTCCAGGCTGGTTCAGGGACAAGCCGACAGCTGACAATCGGCATAAAGGAGGAGCATTGGATACCTTTACAGCAGTTGCTTTCCTGTTCGGCATTGCGGCGATCCTGAGTTTTGTTAACGATCGCTATCTGCACGTCCAGCATGACATCGGCCTGTTGATCCTGGCCTGCGCGGCCACCGCAGTCCTGCGGATATTGGCTAATTTTGTGCCCGCTGTAGACATTGGTTTATTGAAGGAGTTGACTCAATCGTTCAATCTGAACGATACCCTGTTAAAAGGCGTGCTCTGTTTTTTGTTGTTTCGCGGCAGCGTACGCGTCAGTTGGGGCGTTCTTCGTGATCAGCGCTGGCTGATCGGCTGGTTAGCGTTTGGCGGAACCGCGGGGGCCTGCTTCCTGACCGGAGGCATTGTCTACAGTGTCCTTTCCGCATTCGGCATTGCTGTGACCCTATCCCAGGCACTGTTGTTCGGGGCGCTGATTGCCGCCACTGATCCGATTGCATCGTTGGCGATTCTTTCCAAAATCGGACTACCACAGAAATTGGAGACGGTGGTCGAAGGCGAGTCCTTATTGAACGATGGGGTCGCGGTCGTTTTATTCACGATCTTTGACGCTTCGGCGATCGAGGGCGGCGAGGTCAGTGTGGCCGCCGCCGGTGCAATTTTTGTGCAGGAGGTTTTGGGCGGTGCGGTGTTGGGCCTGATCGGCTGGATGCTGATCCACTACCTGATGCTGCGTTCCACTTCTTACAGCACCGGCCTTCTGATCACATTGGGGGCCGTGACTTCGATGTATGCCGCCGCCCTGCATCTGGACATTTCAGGACCGATTGCGACCGTCGTTGCCGGCCTGCTCAGCGGCAACATCACGGTCCCGCGTATGAATGAAGACATGCGCGCGCCTTTAAGCACCTTCTGGACCGGACTGGACAACGTACTGAATGCTTTATTGTTTGTTTTCGTCGGTTTCCATGTCGTGTTGATCAATCCATTGGAGAATGTGATACCGGGCATACCTGCGCTCGTATCGATTGTCGCGGTGCTGTTAGGGCGCGCAATCAGCGTTGCGGCGATAGTCGGCGGGCTCAACTTGCTGAGGATTATCCGCGCCGACTTTTTCGGTCTGACTCAGTTGCTGACATGGAGCGGACTGCGCGGCGGGCTATCGTTGGCGCTTGCGGTCTCTCTGCCCGACAGCCCCTGGAAACCGCTGATTATGAACATGACCTTTGCTGCCGTCGTCTTCTCGATTATCGTTCAGGGGCTGACGATTCAGCGGATATTTTCGGCGGAGCGGATTGCCGGATTATTGCGCTGACTATCTGAGTTAATAATCAAACAGACATAACGTCAATAACCGCTGTTGCGATTGAAGGATTCTAATTTTAGATTCCTCAAAAATTCCACTTGGTATGGTCGTTGCCATACCCCAATTAGTTCCCCTTTTCTATCAATAAGATATCACTCTGAATTATGTTTTTCCGCATATGGCCTAAGCCTTTGGCCAAAATCCAATAGCGAAATCTACTTGCGCAGGAATAGAATAATCTCATGTCATTCTGAGATTACTCCCTAGTGAGCCGGATTTACCCGAGAAGGAAAAAAACAATCGCTGGCGCTTACCGGATTGGTAATTGCGATGAGATCATGGAACTGAATTTCATAATACCTCAGCATCAAATAGATACAATTTAACAAAAACAGGAGCAACCCATGACTGATACGACCTTGAACAATCTCGACCCCCTCGACAAAGAATCGTTGCGCAAGATACACGCCTACTGGAGGGCCTGCAATTATCTGGCGGCCGGCATGATTTATCTGCAGGAAAATCCTTTGCTCAGAGAGCCGCTCAAACCCGAGCATATCAAGAACCGTCTTCTCGGGCACTGGGGCGCCAGTCCGGCATTGAGTTTTACCTATATCCATATGAGTCGCTTGATCAAAAGCCACGACCTGAATGCGATTTTCATGGCCGGTCCAGGCCATGGTGCGCCAGGCGTTCTGGGCCCGGTGTATCTGGAGGGCACTTACTCGGAAATTTATCCGAACAAGAGCGAAGACCTGGAAGGCATGCATCAGTTTTTCAAGGAGTTTTCGTTCCCCGGCGGCATCGGCAGCCACTGCACGCCAGAAACGCCGGGTTCGATTCATGAAGGCGGCGAATTGGGTTATAGCGTGTCCCATGCCTTTGGCGCGGCTTTCGACAATCCGGATCTCCTGGTCACGGTCGTCGTCGGCGATGGCGAGGCGGAAACCGGCCCCTTGGCGACTTCCTGGCATTCGAACAAATTTCTGAACCCGGTCCGCGACGGCGCGGTGCTACCGGTGCTGAATCTGAATGGCTACAAGATCAATAATCCGACTTTATTGGCACGCATCAGCCATGAAGAGCTTGAAAACCTATTCAAGGGCTATGGCTGGACGCCTTATTTCGTCGAAGGCAGCGATCCCGAGGTGATGCATCAACGCATGGCGGCGGTGATGGAACAGTGCGTGACCGAAATACGCAAGATTCAGCAGGCAGCGCGTGCCGGCGGCGCCCTGGTGCGGCCGCGCTGGCCGATGATCGTACTGCGCAGTCCGAAAGGCTGGACCGGTCCGAAAGAAGTGGATGGACATAAAGTGGAAGGTTTTTGGCGGGCCCACCAGGTGCCGCTGTCCGGCATGAAGGAAAATCCGGCGCATCTGAAACAACTGGAAGAGTGGCTGCGCAGCTATAAACCGGAAGAGCTGTTCGACGCCAACGGCCACCTGATCGCCGAACTGAAGGAACTGGCACCCAAAGGCATACGGCGCATGAGCGCCAATCCCCATGCGAATGGCGGTCTGTTGCGCAAAGCCTTGCGTCTGCCGGATTTCCGCGACTACGGCGTCAAGGTGGACAAACCCGGTCAAACCGAAGTCGAAAACACCAGGCCATTGGGCGTTTTTTTGCGCGATATTATGAAGCTGAACCCGACCAATTTTCGCGTGTTTGGTCCGGATGAAAATACCTCGAACAAGCTCGATGACATCTATCAAGTCAGTAAAAAAATGTGGCTGGCGGATTACTTACCGGAGGACGCCGACGGCGGAGAATTATCTCCGGATGGCCGGGTCATGGAAATGCTTTCCGAACACACCCTGGAAGGCTGGCTCGAAGCCTATCTGCTGACCGGTCGCCACGGCTTTTTCTCCAGTTACGAAGCCTTCGTGCATGTGATCGATTCGATGTTCAACCAGCACGCCAAATGGCTGGATATTTCTAACGATCTTGCCTGGCGCGCGCCCGTTTCATCGTTGAATTTGCTGATCACCTCCACCGTATGGCGGCAGGATCACAACGGTTTTACCCATCAGGATCCGGGCTTTCTGGATGTGGTGGTGAATAAAAGCCCCGAAGTCACGCGCATCTATCTACCGCCTGACGTCAATACGCTGTTGTCGGTCGCCGACCATTGCCTGCAGAGCACCGACTACTTCAACGTGATCGTTTCTGACAAGCAGAAGCACCATCAATTTCTGGACATGGATGCCGCGATCGAACATTGCACCAAAGGCATCGGTATCTGGGATTGGGCGAGCAACGACCAAGGCGCAGAACCCGATGTGGTGATGGCGAGCTGCGGCGACATTTCGACGCAAGAATCGTTGGCGGCTGTCTGCCTGTTGCGAGAGCATTTTCCACAATTGAAAATCCGCTTTATCAACGTGATGGATCTTTACCGTCTGACCCCTGAGAGCGAACATCCGCACGGACTTTCCGATCGGGATTTCGACAGTCTGTTCACGACCGATAAACCGGTGATTTTCAATTTCCACGGCTATCCCTGGCTGATTCACCGTCTCGCCTATCGCCGCACCAATCATAAAAACCTGCATGTGCGCGGCTACAAGGAAAAAGGTAATATCAATACGCCGCTCGAATTGGCGATTCGCAACGAGGTCGACCGCTTCAGCCTGGCCATCGATGTAATTAACCGGGTTCCTGGTCTTAACGTGGCCGGCGCCCATGTGAAAGAAAAATTACGCGGTATGCAGATCAGTTGCAGCCACTATGCTTATGAACATGGCATAGACAAACCCGAGTTTGCGTCCTGGAAATGGCCTCAATAACACCCTGCTGCTGTTTTCACGCTATCTCCAACAACTCGTGATGGAGTCGCTGGTCAAAGAAAAAGACCTGGACGGCAATACGGTCCATCAAGGCCTTGCCGTTTATGGCACAAGGGATCGACCGATCAGCATGCCTTTGTGCAGCAACTGCGCGAAGGCATCGCGAATTTTTTTGTGACTTTCATCGAAGTACTGGAGGACCGGAGGGACCTTCGATCGAAGTGGAAGCCGAGGTCACCAGCGGCGATTTTCTTTCCGGTTTTTTACAAGGTACGCGGCGCGCGCTTTATGAGAATTTAAGGGATTCGATTACCGTCACGATTACCCGCGTGGATGCGAGATCGGTCGGCGCGCTGATCGCACTCTACGAGCGCGCGGTCGGATTGTATGCCTCCCTCCCTGATCAATATCAATGCCTATCATCAGCCGGGTGTCGAAGCGGGAAAAAAGGCCGCCGAGACCTTGTTAGGGCTGCAACGGAAAGTTTTCTCCGTTTTGAAAAACGCCGATCAGCCCATGCAATTGGCTGCCTTGGCGGAAAAAGCGGGCGCCAGTGACCGGATTGAAGATGAAAAGAGCGATAGCGACCGCGCAGCCTTTGTGCGATGCCTTGGGTCTGCCTATGCAGATTAGGGAGGGACTCAGAGAAATCAGTTATGGCGCATGGGAAGATCAAGAGCAGGACACTATCCGGCAACGTTACGAGGAGGACTATCTGCGTTGGCAGACCGATCCGGCCTGGAACCCGCCGACCGGCGGCGAAACGGCGATTCAAATTGCCGCCCGCGCGCTTCCGATCATTACCGAGATCGAGTCCAAGTACAAGACCGGCAATGTGCTGCTGGTATCGCATAAGGCGACCATACGCATCATTCTCTGCAGCCTGTTGGGCATTGACGTGGGCCGTTACCGGGACCGTATCAATACCCCCGCGGCTTCCGTGTCGATTGTCAAGTTTGTGACGTACGGGCCGATGCTGGAGGTTTTAAGCGACCGCAGCTACATGCCCGAACATCTGTGTAACCGTGCGGGTATGTGAACGTTTTATGGAGTAAATTGCAGTGGCTCTTACCTATCAATCGAGCGTCGGCTTCTATTTTCCGGCCGGCGCTACCGTCAGCGACGCCGGGGTGAATTTTTCGGCGACGTCGCCTCATGCATCGCCGGCAGCAGCAATTTTTATGCGGATGAGGACCGTTTGCCGCTGCACAGCATCAATTTCATCAGCTGCTATGACGGATTTACGCTGCACGATCTGGTAAGCTATAACGGCAAACACAACGAAGCGAATGGCGAAAACAATCGCGACATGCTGCGGTTCGTGAAGGAACTGATCGCGTTAAGACGCCGGCACCCGAATTTGAACCGGAGCGAATATTTTACCGGAGAAGAGCTGCCAGGCCGCGGTCTTCGCGATATATCCTGGCATGGCTATCGGCTTGACGAGCCGTTATGGTTCGATTACGGCGCGCAATTTTTGGTTTATACATTGGCAGGACTGACCGGCGATGAGGAAGACGTGCATGTTATTTTAAATATGTCGGAGCGGACAGTGGATGCGCCGTTGCCTCAGATACCCGGACGAAAGTGGCACTTGGCGCTGGATACCTCGCGCACAGGGCCCGATGACATCCTGCCGCGCAATCAGCAGAGTATTTTCGAAGGTTCGTCTTATCTGATAGCTAGGCGCACGGTCGCCGTTTTCGAGGCGCGCGGATGATCAAAACATGAGCCGCGTGGAAATCCTATCCGATACCCCTAAAATTCTGGTGATCAATTGCGGCAGTTCTTCGATCAAATATGGACTGTTTGCGATGAAGCCAGGGCATTTGCTTGCCAGCGGACTGCTGGAGCGCATCGGTGAAGGTGCCAGCCTGATCCGGCACCGGGCAGAAAATGCCCAAGGCGAGTTGGTCGAGGCCCGGCAGGAAATCGATGCTCCCGATCACCGCGCGGCTTTCAACGTTATTGCCGCGATTTTACACGGTACCGTCGGTTTTGAAGCAGGGGATGGGCCGGATGCGATCGGTCACCGGGTGGTCCATGGCGGCGAGGCCTTTTCGGCATCGGTCGCGATCGATCAGACGGTGATCGATACGATTCGAAAGCTGATCCCGTTGGCGCCGCTGCATAATCCGGCCAATCTGACCGGCATTGAAGCCTGCCGGGACATTTTTCCGGCGGTGCCGCAGGTTGCCGTTTTCGATACCGCTTTCCATCAGACCATGCCGCCGCATGCGTTTCGCTATGCGATCCCGGAAGCCTGGTATAGCGGCCACGGCATACGCCGCTACGGGTTTCACGGCAGTTCCCATCGTTATGTCGCAAGCCGGGCGGCCGACTATTTGCAGCGCCCGCTCGAAGATCTTAAATTGATTACTCTTCATCTCGGCAATGGCGCCAGCGCCGCGGCCATACAACACGGCCGCTGTATCGATACCTCGATGGGCTTCACCCCTTTGGAAGGCCTGGTGATGGGCACTCGCTGCGGCGATCTGGATGCGGCAATACCGCTTTATCTGGAAAACGTTCTGGACCAGAGCGCTGGCGATCTGCAGGAAGCCCTCAACCGGGACTCCGGCTTGAAGGGGCTATGCGGCAGCAACGACTTGCGCGAAGTGCTGGCCGGCGAGCAGGGTGGTGACGAACGCGCCCGGCTGGCGTTGGAGGTTTACTGTTATCGCATCCGAAAATATATCGGCGCTTATTTTGTCGCGCTGGACGGTCTTGATGCACTGATTTTTACCGGCGGCGTCGGCGAAAATGCGGCTTTGATTCGAAACCGGGTCTGTCAGGGCCTGGAAAAACTCGGCATCGCGATCGATCAGGAAGCCAATGATAGATCATTTGAAGAAATCGGCGAGATAGGGCGTAGCGGGCACTCGGTTCGCGTTCTGGCCGTGCGCACGAACGAAGAGTTACAAATCGCGCGCGAAACGCTGGCAGTCTTGACCGGCTAGCGAGCGTATCGCTTTTTCTGGAGTTTTTATGCGGTTGCACCCAAATAAACTGAAGCCCAATTAAATTTAAATCACTTCAGCCTTATCGCGAGGCGATAGGGCGGTTGCCTCAAGGATTGCTAATTCATGCTATCTGCGAGCGTGCAAAAAAACTCCTACCAATCCAGCCAACATAATGGCAATGTATAGCTGGCCACTGATCACTTCCAAATAAGCAAGTGTCCGCGCCAGCGGCGCCCGCTAGCCAGGATCTTGATGCCAGTTCCGCCTATGTCTTGATTGGGCTTCCTACACCTACGGTTACAGGCGCGACTTCATGCTCAGGTTCGGTTGAATGACTAAACGAATTCTTATTAGCAATTCCAAATGGCACATGAACCATCGGAATATCGCCCGCGGGCGACTCCAAATGACTTCGCTGATCGTCAAAAAACATGTGGGGTTTAATAATAGTCAGTATTCTGTATTTCTCCATCCCCCCTAATAAAAAAAATTCGTCTGCTGAAACCCCCCAATTTTTCAGAGTGGTCACGACGCGCTCGTGTGCTGGAGCGTTTCGTGCCGTGACAATCGCAATTCTCAGAATTTTTTTGTAGTTAGGTTCCTCCTTCAGCTTTTTCTCTTCCAATTTCTGCATGAAGGAAAGTTTTTTGAAGAGATCTGCAAGTGGCCCTTGCTGATGAGGTATGAACTGCATTTTGAATTCGTGAGCCTGAAATTCAGCAAGATCGTTATTCTTCTTGAATACAGATTCTGCCTCGTCATCTACAATCACTCCGTCAAAGTCAAAAGCCACTCTAAGTTCAGTGTCTAGTTCATCATCGTAAACTTTTGATGGGAGTACAACGCCTGCAGGATAATTCGCGTCTATCGCTTTTTGAACATCGTCTTCGTTCGCACTCAGAAATAGCGATGCATTGAAGGCGGGGACGTATTCGTGTGGAGAGCGACCTGTCATGAAGGCCGCCCTTGTAATATCAAGGCCGTAATGTCTTATTGAACGAAAAACCCGCAACCCCGTTTCTGGCGAGTTTCTGGACAAGAGAACCACCTCTACCGGAGCCTGTTTTGGAAACGCTTGATTTATTGCAAGAAATCTACGTATAAATGGAAATGCGACGCCTTTGTCGAGTATCACATTCTGGTTTTGTTCCTGGTAACTTTTATAAGCGACGGGGCCTTGCTCGCGAAAAATGCGGTCGGATTGGCCGAGGTCGAACAGGGCACTCGATGAGACCGCGATGACGAATTTTTTGTCGATCGGATAGGACATCAATCAGCCTTAGCGGTACAAAACCTGATCACATCGTGCCGGTAAAACCGGTGCCTTCGGCGGCGGCAGTTTTTTCGCGGGCGCCTTGGCTTCGGCCGAAAACCACCAGGCCAGGGAGGCATCGCAGCCGTCGCCGGCGGGCAGCGCTTCCTGCCCTTCACAATAGCGGCTATCCTGCGGACATTTCAGGCGGACATGAAAATGGTCGTCATGTTTCCACCAGGGGCGGATTTTGCGCAGCCAGTTTTGCCCTGCGTGAGTCCGGCAGAGTTCTCGCTTGACGCTGGCATTCACGAACAGCCGGTCGACTTCCGGCATTTCCGCAGTGATTTGCAGTATCCGTTCATTCGCTTTCGACCATTGCCGGCTGTCGATCAGGTCGGAATGATCGCGCAGCACCGAAGGCGCATTCCAGCTTTCGCGTTCGTTATAGGCCAGCGTCCGGCTTTCGGCCTGCTTCGACAACAGGAACCAGATGTCGACATCCAGTCCGGTTTGGTGGCTGCGGTGCCCGGTTAAAGTCGGGCCGCCGCGCGGCTGTCCCATGTCGCCGATCAACAGCACGCCAAGGTGTTCGGCCGCGGCGCTTTGTCCCAAAGCTTGGATAAAATTTTTCAGGTTGGGGTGGCCGTAATCGCGGTGCCTGGAAAGGCGCATCACCTGATAGCCGGCGCCGTTCGGCGGCAGTTCGACCGCGCCGCTCAGGCAGCCCGCTGTATAGGAGCCTATGCTTTCGGCGCCGGGTCCGAGCGCGGCGGGTGTTTTGACGCCGGCCCACGGATGGGTTCCGGAATGAGCGGAAATCGGGTTAAATAGCGCCAAGCATACAAGCAATGAGGAGATTCTTTTCATAACGAACGGTAAACAGTTGCGCGGACTGATTCGGCGTGGATCATCAGCGCATTGTACAGATTTTTTGACGCGGATGCGTTGGTCTTTCGACTGGGGGGATTAACCGATTTCTAATTGGCTAGAATGCTTGATAGGATAGTCGATCCCGAAAAATTGTTGTCCATGGGTCTTGGATTCATCAAGGATTCAGGGTGAACGGTTTTTAATCGCGTCTTGTCAAATTCTCGCATTTCTCCTTGCGATTTTAAGCGAGTCCTACAACACGGTTTTATTTGGAACACTCAAACCCATGACCCTCAGAATTATCCCTTCAGTCGTTATTTTATTCGGCGCCATGAGCCAAAACAGCTGGGCCGAATCCTTCAATCTGCCGCTTTACGCGGACTACAGCCTGATCAAAAATGCGCTGGTCTCGCAGCTTTTTACCGGTCCCGGCAAGACCGCGAATGTCTGGAAAGACCGCCAGAATTGCAGTTTTTTGCAGCTTGCGAACCCGCAGATGGACGGTCAGAACGGGCAGGTGCATTTGAAAAACAATGTGCATGTTCGCTTCGGCACCGGCATGAACGGCCAGTGTCTGCCGCTTTTCGAGTGGAGCGGCTTGCTCGAAACCTGGCAGCGGCCGACGATCAATCCGCAGCAGACCGTACTCAGTCTGCCGGTCACCCAGGCGAAGGCCTACGATCAGTCCGGGATTCCGTTGAATGTGGACAAGTTGCAGGATTTGCTGAGGCGCTATGCGGAACCGCAGCTGGCGAGTCTGAAGGTCGATTTGAATCAATCGCGCGGCGACATCGAGCGCAAACTGGCCGACTATCTGCCGAAGGAAAACGAGGCGGAACTGCATCAGGTGATCAGTACGCTCAAATTTACCGGCGCGGCGGCCAAGGAAGAGGGCATCTCGGTGAGTCTCGGTTTCGAGGCGCCGGTGAAGCCACTGTCGAACACGCCTACCGCGCCGTTGTCGGCCGCCGAGCAACAGCAGTGGCAGCAAGCCTGGCAGTCCTGGGATGAGTTTTTGAGCAAGGCGATTCAGCAGGCGTCTTTGGATTCGAACAACGAACAACTGCGCGATTCACTGACCGAAATTCTGCTCGATGCCCGCAGTTCCTTCCAGGCCGGCATCAAAGGCCAGCAGCCGGGCGGCAAGGATCCGGTGCGGGTGTTTTTTACCGATACCTGGGAGCGCCTCGCGCCCGAGTTGAAGAACTTGGCCAAGCAATTGCCCGAAATTGAGGGTTTGCGCTATATGACCTTTATCGCGGCGACCGACGTGATCTACCAACTGGAAAGCCTGGGCCGGCCGTTCGGTTTGGAAATCTCGTCCGAAGGCTTGCGGAAATTGGCGCGCATCCTGATCAAGGGACAGCAGGAGCGGGCGATGCCGCACGCTCCGGAAGCGCCGCGGGCTGAGGCCGGCTGGCAATCTAATCAAAACCAGGAGCTGCAGTTCTGACCTTATTATCGGCAGGCGATTAACCCCTCCTCGTCTTTCCAGGCGGTTATTTCTAACCGCCTGATTTTCCTGTCAAACGGCGTTCGCAATTCATTAAGTTTTGTGAACTTCGCGAGTTTCTTCTATCCTATTACGGATTCGTACTTCTAAAACACGCGACGATTCAATCCTACAAAGCTTCGAGGAGGGTAACTATGGGAATTTCCCTGAGCAAGGGCGGTAATATTAGCCTGTCCAAGACTGATCCCACGCTAAAGAATGTGCTGGTCGGTCTCGGCTGGGATGTCAGGGCCACCGACGGCTCCGATTATGACCTGGATGCGAGCGCATTCATGGTCAAGGAAGACGGCAAGGTGCGGTCCGACAGCGATTTCATTTTTTACAATCAAACCAAATCGACCTGCGGTTCGGTCGAGCATACCGGCGACAACCGCACCGGCGCGGGCGACGGCGACGATGAGACGGTCGTCGTTCTGCTCGACAAAGTCCCCGCCGATATTCAGCGTGTTGCCTTCACGGTCACGATACATGATGCCGAGGCGCGCAAGCAAAATTTCGGCCAGGTTGCCAGCGCCTATGTCCGCATCGTGAACAAGGACACGAACAATGAAGTCGCGCGTTACGATTTGAGCGAGGATGCCTCGATCGAAACCGCGATGATTTTCGGCGAAATCTACCGCCACGGCGGCGAGTGGAAATTTCGCGCGGTAGGACAAGGCTATGCCGGCGGTCTTGGCGCACTGGCGCGGCAATACGGCATTAACGTTTAAAACACAGATTCAATCCAACACTAAGAGGAACATCACGATGGCGATTTCACTGAGCAAAGGCGGCAATGTCAATTTGAGTAAAGAAGCGCCCGGTCTGAATAAAATCCTGGTCGGTTTGGGCTGGGATGCGCGCGCGACCGACGGTGCGGCGTTCGACCTCGACGCCAGCGCTTTCCTGGTCAAGCTGGACGGCAAGGTCCGTTCCGATAACGATTTCTGCTTCTACAACAACAAATCGGTTGCGGACGGCGCGGTCGCGCACGCCGGGGACAATCTGACCGGTGCCGGCGAGGGCGATGACGAAGTCGTCAAGGTCGAATTGAGCAAGATTCCCGCCGATCTGGACAAGGTCGTCTTCGCGGTCACGATTCATGACGCGGAAGCGCGCAAACAAAATTTCGGCCAGGTCAGCCGCGCCTATATCCGCATCGTGAACGAGGCAGGCGGCCAGGAAATCGCGCGTTACGATCTGAGCGAAGATGCCTCGATCGAAACCGCGATGATCTTCGGCGAAATCTACCGGGTCGGCGCCGACTGGAAATTCAAGGCAGTCGGCCAGGGTTATGCCGGCGGCCTCGGACCGTTGGCGTCTTCATTCGGCGTGAATGTCTAGTACCGTTTAAATCAGCCGCATGGAAATCTCCAAGGGACAGCGGCTGCCGCTGTCCTCGCTGGTCGCCGGCGCGCTCCCGACGATTCAGATCGGACTGCACATCAGCGGCTTGGACGCCGCGCTCGATTTCGCCTGTTTCGGCCTGGATGCGCAGCAAAAACTGTCCGACGACCGCTACATGACCTTCTACAACCAGCCGAAAACGCCGTGCGGCGGTGTCGAACTGGCGGTTCCGGCCGGCGATCAGGCGGGGTTCCTGTGCAGGCTGGGCAACTTGCCGGCTTCGATCGACCGTCTGGTATTTACCGCCGCCATCGACGGCAGCGGGGTGATGAAGCAAATCCGCTCCGGCCATCTGCGCTTTTTGCAGGACGGCAAGGAATCTGTGCGCTTTGACTTTACAGGCCTGGATTTTCAGGACGAAAAAGCCCTGATGCTCGGCGAGCTTTACCGGAAGGATGGCGCGTGGCGCTTCAGCGCGACCGGGCAGGGTTTCAACGGGGGCCTGGCGGCATTGGTCCAGCATTTCGGCGGCGAGGTCGCGGAGGAAATACCGGTACCGCCGCCGAGTGCGAAACTGTCGCTCGAAAAGAAAATCGCTGCCCATGCGCCGAAACTGGTCGATCTGGCCAAAAAAGCGGCCGTCTCCCTGGAAAAGCATCGCCTGCACGCAACGCTAGCCAGGGTCGCTCTGGTGCTGGATGCCTCCGGTTCGATGAGCGGACAGTACAGTAAAGGCCGCGTGCAGGAAGTGATCGAACGGTTGTTGCCGCTGGCGGTGCATTTCGATGACGACGGCGAACTGGATGTGTGGGCGTTTTCGCGCCAGGCGCTGGCGTTGCCGCCCGCGACATTGGCCAATTATGCCGATTACATCAACGGCACCGAGCGCGGCTGGCGCCATTGGGGCCTGATGAGCATCAACAACGAGCCGGCCGTGATCGAAAAGGTGATCGAACATTACCGGGGCACGGGCCTGCCGGTTTTGGTGATCTTCGTCAGCGACGGCGGCATCAGCCAGAACAAGGAAATCAAGCAATTGCTGACCGATGCGGCATCACTGCCGATTTTCTGGCAGTTTGTCGGGATCGGCGGCCGGCAATACGGCATCCTGGAAAAACTCGATACGATGGCCAGGCGCGTGGTCGACAATTGCGGCTTTTTCGCGCTGGACGACCTGCATAGCATCGACGAACAAACGTTGTATGACCGATTGCTGGGCGAGTTTCCCGAATGGCTCGATGCGGCCAAAAGCCAAGGCGTCGTCCGTTGATGCGCTAGAATCAACCAATCAATAACCAAGAAACGCTAAACACAGAGGGCAAAGCAATGGGTATCAGTTTACAGAAAGGCCAAAAAATCTCGCTGAACAAGGAAGCGGGCGGCGAGTTGAACAAGGTGATCATGGGCCTCGGCTGGGATGCGAAAAAAGCCGGCGGCGGTCTCTTGAAAGGCATGTTCGGCGGCGGTGGCGCTGCCTCGATCGACCTGGACGCATCCTGTGTGCTGTTCGACGAACAAAAGAAGATCGTCGATACGGTCTGGTTCCGGCAATTGAAAAGCAAGGACGGCAGCGTCGTGCATACCGGCGACAACCGCACCGGCGCGGGCGATGGCGACGACGAACAGATCATCGTCGACTTGAACAATGTGCCGGCGAATGTGAAGTCATTGGTATTCACGGTCAACTCTTTTACGAATCAGACATTCGACCAGGTCGAAAATGCCTATTGTCGCCTGCTCGACAGCCGCAGCAACAAGGAAATCGCCCGTTATACGCTCAGTGCGCAAGGCTCGCATACCGCGCAGATCATGGCGAAAGTGTATCGCCATGAAGGCGAATGGAAGATGCATGCGATCGGCGAAAACGGCCACGGCCGGACGATCGACAGCCTGTTGCCGCAAATCACCGCGAATCTGTAAGGCCGCATGAGAATCTGGTTCAACAAGACCTTTTCGACGATCGGCGCGGTATTCAGACAACTGAAGGCGGGTTATCCGCATGGCGAGGTCACGATCGTGTGTACGCACACGCATCGGACCGCGACCGCCTTTCTGGCCGCCGACGACGCCTATCTGGAGCCTTCCGACCTGCATGGGCTGGACTATGTCGCTTGGTGCCTGGACTTTTGCCGCGAGCACCGGATCGATGTTTTTTGGCCGGGCAAGGAAGCGGCCCTGGCCTGTCAAAACCGGGAACAGTTCGAGTCCGCCGGCGTGAAGCTGATGGCGGCGGCCGATCACGACACGCTGACGCTGCTGAACAACAAGGCGCATTTTTATCAGGACCTTCCGAAGGAAGTCGCGCTGGCGATGGATTTTATCGCGGTCAATGATAGCGATTCCTTCGATCAGGCGGTCGAGACGCTGTCATCAAAACATAAGCGTTTGTGCGTGAAGCCGGCCGTTTCGGTGTATGGCCTGGGTTTTCGGATTCTGGACCCGGAGCGCGACAGCATCGTGCATTTGTTGAAGGGCGTCGAATACCAGATTCCTCTGCGGGAATTGCAGGGCGGCATGGCGAATACGCCGCATTTCGATACGCTCTTGGTGATGGAGCACCTGGGCGGCCCGGAATGGAGCGTCGATTGCGCGGCCCGGCACGGCGAGTTGCTGTGCGCGGTGCAACGCAAAAAATCGCCGTTGGCCGGCCATGGCCAGGCTATCGACAATCATCCCGACATCGCCGGGATGACCGAGCGTTTGATCCGGCATTACCGCCTGAACGGCTTGGTCAACATTCAATACAAGGAAGGCGAGTCGGGCCCGCGTCTGCTCGAGATCAATCCGCGCCCTTCCGGCGGTTTCGGCATGGCCTGTCTTGCCGGCGCGAATCTGGCGAAGATTGCGCTCGAGGCCTTCAACGGCGAAACGCCGGAGATTCCGCCGCTGCGTTACGGGCTCAAGATAAGCGAAATCAACACGCCGGTGGTTTTGCTGGATGAAGCCTCTGTCGTCTGACGGTTTGGCATCATCCGTTCGTAATATTTATGCGCTAAACTTACGGGGCGGCTTGATCCGTCCCTCGCGTTAAAGCTACCTCAAATTGTTGCGCCAGCCCTTGCATTGAACAACTCCTGATGACCCAAACCCTCTCCATTCCACTCGACACCGGCATTCTGCACCTCGACATCGAGCCGGGCCGCGTGCCGATAAAGCGCTTGCTCGGTTTCGCCTCGCGCATCGGCAGCAAGCGCAAATTTTTGCTGGTCAGCAAGGTGCTTGGCAAGCATTATCCGGTCAGTCCGCTGCTGATGAGCTGGACCTACCGCGCGTTGGCGCGGCCGGTACTGAAAAGCTTGCTAGGGCAGGGCTCGCTCTGGATCGGCATGGCCGAAACCGCGACCGGCCTCGGCTACGGCGTCTTCGAAGCGGCCTGCCGTGAGGGCGCAAGAAACGGCCTGTTCATGCAGACCACGCGCTATCATCTGGAAGGCGTGCCGCGTCTCGAATTCGACGAGGCGCACAGTCATGCGACCGATTTTTTTCTGTATTATCCAAGCGGGGCGGAAGAGCGGAAGCTGTTTTCGAGCGCCGAAACGTTGGTGTTGATCGACGACGAGATCAGCACCGGGCGCACGTTCTTGCGCTTGATTCAGGCGTATCAGGCGGTCAATCCGGGGCTGCGGCGAGTGTTCATCGTCAGCCTGGTCAATTTTGCGCGTTCTGAAGACCGCGTAAAACTCGAAGCGCAGGCCGGCGTGCCGGTCGAATGGGTCGCGCTGCGCGCGGGCCGTTTGCGTTTCGAGGATGCCGGCGAGGTGGATTTGCCTCAGGTGACGGTCAATGCGATCGGCAACGGCCGCTGTAAGAAACATTTGCTGGCCTGGCCCGGCCGTTTGGGAATCAAGTCGCCGGTGACGCTGGCCGATGCGGACATGCTGGATCTCCAGGAGCTGCTGAACCCGGCCGATGCGCGCCCGCTGCTGGTGCTCGGCACCGGCGAGTGCAATGCGCCGGCTTATTTGCTCGGGCGAGAACTCGAACGCCGGGGTCACCGGGTCAAGGTGCAAAGCACGACCCGTTCGCCGATCCATCAGGGCAATGACATTGCCTCGGTCTGCCGTTTCGAAGACAATTACGAAGACGGCATCGACAATTTCATCTACAACCTGAATCCAGATACCTACCAGGCGATCATCCTCTGCCACGAAACCCCGCTGAACGCGCCTCTTCAAGAACGCCTCGCTGCCTGGCGCGCGCTCAGCGCCCGCATCGCGATCGATCCTGCAACCTTACATGCAAAACTACATATTTTTAGACCTGGATGACACGCTGTTTCAGACCTTGCGCAAGTGCGAGCACGGTCCCGACGATCCGGCGCTGGAGGTCAGGGCATTTCTGCCCGACGGCACGCCGAATTCGTTTGCGACACGCAAGCAGCAATGGCTTTGGCAATGGTTTCAAAAAGACTTCAAGATCGTGCCGGTCACCGCGCGCGATGCCGGAGCCTTCGCGCGCGTGAATCTGCCGTTTCGGGAAGAAGTCGTGCTGAATCATGGCGCGGTGATCCTGGATAAAAATCGTCAATTCGACCCGCCGTGGATGGAGCGGATGCGGGGTCTCTTGCCCGATTATTATCAAAAGCTGCTGGCGGTCTGGGAGGACGTGCAGGTTTTCGCGGGTCGCCATGAAGGCTACACATTGCGCCTGGTTCGCGATTTCGATATCGACTGGTTCGGCGTGGTGAAACATAAATCGGGCCTCGAGGCGCCGCTGAAGGCATTGCTCGAAGACATCGTCAGACCGCATCCCTTCGTTCGGGACGGCAGTTTATACACGCATTTGAACGGCAATAATCTGGCGTTATTGCCGAAAATCATCAACAAGGAGGACGCGGTGCAGTATTTGCTCGACCGTTACCGGCGCCAACATCCCGAAGTTTTGACTTTCGGCGCGGGCGACAGCCGGACCGATGCGCCGTTCCTGACGCTCTGCGATTATGCGCTGATTCCGAAAAATACGCAGTTGTTCAAGACTCTCGCAACGGTGCAATGAGATGACGGCTCCGTTTACAGGCAGTTATTCAGCCAGCGATGTCGAATTTTTGCTGACGCCGATCGAGATCGAAGATACCCCGGTCGCGCTCAAGGAAGCGCTGATCCAGTCGGGCCGGAGGCATTATTCGGAAATGCTGTCGCACGAGTCGCTGCCCTCAGAGGCTTATCTGCAACTGTTTCACGATGCCATCGCCTTGAACGGCCGGCGCATGGCCGAGCATCTGTTGCTTCTGGCCAAACGGATCGATGCCTTGCGCAAGGACAACATCACACTGGTATCGCTCGCGCGCGCCGGCACTCCGGTCGGCGTGTTGCTGAAGCATGTGCTGAAACGCCATTTTGGGCGCGACGCCGCCCATTATTCGATTTCTATCCTGCGCGACAAAGGCCTTGATCAACAGGCGCTACGCACTATTTTGCGGCGCCATGCGCAGGAATCCCTGGTTTTTGTGGACGGCTGGACCGGCAAGGGCGTGATCGCCCGGCAGTTGGCAGCCAGTTTGGACGATTTTGCCGACTCCGATGGCATCCGTATTCCGGCCGATTTGTTTGTACTGACCGACCTGTCCGGAGCCGCGGCGGTCGCCGCATCAAACGAGGATTATCTGATCCCGTCCTGCGTGTTGAATGCGACCGTCTCCGGGCTGATCAGCCGTTCGATCTTCCGGCACGAAATATCAGGTCCCGCTTCATTTCACGGCTGTGTCTACTATAAGAAATTCGAGCCGTACGATCTATCGCAGTATTTTATCGAAGCAATGCTGAGCCAGGTGGAAACGGTGTGTCGGGAGTCCGGCATGCGGGAGCCTGAAGCGCCGCCCGATAAGGAGGCCTTGCAGGCCGTATCGCTGGATTTTTTGCAGGGCATTGCTGAACGCTATCGCTTGAGTCATTATAATTACATCAAACCCGGGATCGGCGAGGCGACTCGCGTCTTGCTGAGACGCGAGGCCGGGCGCCTGCTGCTCAGAAATAAGGATTCGGAAGCCACCCGGCATCTGCTATGGCTGGCCGAGTCGAAATCTATCCCGGTCGAAGAGCACAAGGATTTGCCGTATCTCGCGGCAGCTTTAATCAAAGAGGTCAAATGAACCCCATGTTCCCAGTTTCCGATCAAAATCGGCCGTTCTCACCTTGGCAACTGGGGGCGCCGCTATACATGCCCGCCCACAGGCTTGACCTTCGCGACATTGCGAATGGCGATAAGTTGCCGCAGTTACGATCGATGATTTTCTGCACCGAAGATGCGGTATTGAAATTCGAGGTCGACAGCTGCATCCGCCATTTGGGCCTGTGCATGCAGGGCTTTCGGGAAACCAAGGGGCGTTTCCGCTTTATCCGCGCGCGCAATCCCGAGGTTCTCTCGCGGCTGCTCGACTTACCGCATATCGAACGCATCGACGGCTTCGTGCTGCCCAAGTTCACGCTCGACAATTTTTCGGCCTACTTCGATCAATTGCAGGGCACGTCTTTCAAGGTGATGCCGACGCTCGAAACCCGCGACGTGTTCGATGCCGAGGCGATGCGCGAACTTCGCCAGACCTTGTTGCAGGAAGGCGTCGATCAGCGCATCCTGATGCTCAGAGTCGGCGGCAACGATTTGATGAATCTGCTGGGCATTAGAAGGCCTCGGCACATGACGCTGTATCAAACGCCCCTGGGGCAGGTGATCGCGCAATTGGTCACGCAGTTCAAGCCTTACGGATTTGCATTGTCCGCACCGGTTTTCGAATACCTGGACGACTATGAAACCTTGCAGCAGGAGATTCGCCAGGATTTGGCGCATGGCTTGATCGGCAAGACCGCGATTCATCCGGATCAGGTGCCGGCGATCGAAAATGCCTACCGGGTCGAACGCTCGGACCACGACATGGCGGTGTCGATGCAGGACAGCGCCGCGCCGGCCGTGTTCAGAATGCATAATGCGATGTGCGAAGTCGCGACGCACGGACAATGGAGCGATGACATCATCGCCCGGCATGCCTGTTACGGCAATCGGGAACTGGTGTCGCTGCAGGATTATAAAGAAGTTACCATCTAATCAAACGCGCAGCTTGGCGGGAGGGTTCAATGTATAATCGAATCGATATGGTCGCCGGACAAAATTGTCCGCTGCCGGCGCCAGCCTTGCATGTGACCGTGATGACGGGGCGCAAGATCTCGGGCCCCGACCTCGACGTGAGCGCTTTTCTGTTGAATGCGCAAGGCAAGGTGTCCAGGGATGACGATTTCGTATTTTACAATCAGCCAGTCCGCGCCGATCAGGGTGTTGAACTTGAATCCGAACACAACCGCTTGACTCTGCATCTGGACAGAACGCAGCCGGAGGTTACGAAAATTGCGCTGACGATCACGATCACCGATGGTCAGGCGAAAGGCCAGAGTTTCGCGGAGATTCAGCAGGTGACCGTGCTGGTCAAGGATTTTCTGACCGGATTCGAAATCGCGAGCTTTGTGCTCGACACGAGCAAAAATCAGGAAACCGCGCTGATTCTGGCCGAGTTTTACCGGCATCAGAACCAGTGGAAGCTGCGCGCGGTCGGGCAGGGTTTTATCGGCGGTTTGCAGCCCTTGGCCGAGTTTTACGGCGTCGATGTCGGCGAAGGCGAATCGAGCCCGGCGCCGGCACCGGTGCCTACTCCGGAGCCCGCGCCGCCGCCGAAGCTCAATTTAAGCAAGATCACGCTCGAAAAACGCGGCCAGTCGATCTCGCTGGAGAAAAACCGGGACGGTCTCGGCGAAATCCTGGTCAATCTGAACTGGAACGCGACGCCGGTCAAATCGGCCGGCCTGTTCGGCAGAAAGGCCGATGGCATCGACCTCGATCTGGCCTGCCTGTGGGAGTTTCAGGACGGCGCGCGCGGCGCGGTGCAGGCCTTGGGAGGGCATTTCGGCAATTTGCGGCAGTTCCCGTTCATCGAACTCGATCAGGATGACCGCAGCGGCCGCTCGGTCGGCGGCGAAACGCTGCGCATCAACGGCAGCCAATGGCAGGAATTCAGCCGGGTGCTGCTCTTTGCCTTCATTTATGAAGGCGTGCCGAACTGGTCGCATGTCGATGCGGTGATCACGATCAAGTGTAAAAATCAGCCCGATATCGAAGTGCGGCTCGACAGCCACCGCAACGATCAATTCATGTGCGCGATCGCGATGCTCGAAAACGAGAATGGCCAACTGCGCGTCACCAAATTGGTCGATTATTTTTCCGGCCATCAGCAAATGGACCAAGCCTATGGTTGGGGGTTGAATTATGTGGCGGGCAGTAAATAAGGCCGGCTTTCCCAAAAATCGTAGCGTAGCGTCCGTTCAATTGTTTATCCTATTTTACCCACAACCAATGAAGGAGTGACCCCATGAGTTTTGAAAGTTTCCTGAGTCAACTGAAAAGCAAAGCCAGTGAATTAAAAACCGAAGCGATGAAATTCAAGAACAAGGATTTTCTGAACGCGGCGATGGCCGGTTCCGCATTGATTGCGATGGCCGACGGCAGCATCACCGGCGAAGAAAAGCAAAAAATGATCAAATTCATCGAGAGCAACGATGCGCTGTCGGTGTTTACGACCAGCGACGTGATCAAGGCGTTTCAGGATTTTGTCGGCCAGCTCGAATTCGACAAGGACATCGGCGAAGCCAAGGCCTATCAAGCCCTGGGCAAGATGAAATCGAACAATGAAGCCGCGCGCCTGTTGATGCGGATGATCATCGCGATCGCATCGTCCGACGGCAATTTCGATGCGAACGAGAAAAAAGTCGCGGTCAAAATTGCCGGCGAACTCAATGTGAACCCATCAGAATTTGAATTAGTCTAATTGTTGCATTATGATGAAAGTCAGCGGATATTCAATTTAAAGCGGATACTCGGTTTAAATTGAATCATTTGGCGTACTCCCTACAATAATAATCAACGTCACTTGTATCGCGGCCTGTTGAAAGTCTTTTTTCAGCGGCTGCCGCGAGGCAAAGGGATTTGCGTCCCGGTCATCACTGGATCATCGGGATAGGCGGCGGGAATTGATGTTTCCGCCCCGAGTTCAACATTCCTCCAGGGACGGTTCTTGCCGGCAAGCATTCAGGCGAAAATGAAGGTTTGGCTGCCGGTCAATCCCATGATTATTGCCCGGACGCATGCGGGCGCAGGAGACGTATCATGAAAACAAGTCTACTTCATCTGCTACTTTGGACAGCCGTACTGATAGGTTGCCTGCTGGTTTTCAATCAGTTCAATTCCAGGCCGCAGGTATCGGACGATACCATCGCCTATTCGGACTTTATCAACAAAGTCAAGGCGAAGCAGGTCGCGCGCGTCGAGATCATGGGTGACCATATCAAGATTCGCACGAATGAGGGTCAGGAATATGAAACCTACGAACCTGACGATCCGCATATGATCGATGATTTATTGGCCGCCGGCGTACAGATCCGCACCGTCGCGCCGCCGAAGCAATCATTTCTGATGGAAATATTCGTTTCCTGGTTCCCGATGCTGCTGCTGATTGTGCTCTGGATGGTCTATATGAAACGGATGCAGGGTGGAGGCAGCGGAACCGGCAGTTTCGGCAAAAGCAAGGCCAAGTTGTTGGAAGAAGACAAGCGCACGGTCCATTTTGCCGATGTGGCCGGCTGCGAGGAAGCGAAGGAAGAAGTCGTCGAGCTGGTCGATTTCCTGTCCGACCCGCAAAAATTCCAGAAGCTCGGCGGCCAGATTCCGCGCGGCATTCTGATGGTCGGGCCTCCGGGCACCGGTAAGACCCTGCTGGCCAGAGCGATCGCCGGCGAAGCGGGCGTCAAGTTCTTCACGATCTCCGGTTCCGACTTCGTCGAAATGTTCGTCGGCGTCGGCGCCTCGCGGGTGCGCGACATGTTCGCGCAGGCGAAGGAGCATGCGCCGTGCATCATCTTCATCGACGAAATCGACGCGGTCGGCCGTCAACGCGGCGGCGCCGGTTTCAGCGGCGGCAACGAGGAGCGCGAGCAAACGCTGAACCAGTTACTGGTCGAGATGGACGGCTTCAACGGCAACGAAGGCGTGATCGTGATCGCGGCGACCAACCGCGCCGACGTGCTCGACAAAGCCTTGCTGCGTCCCGGCCGCTTCGACCGTCAGGTCAATGTCGGTCTGCCGGATGTGAAAGGCCGCGAGCAAATTTTGAACGTACATATCAAGAAAGTGCCGGCCGCGGCCGATGTTGAATTGAAATACATCGCGCGCGGCACGCCGGGCTTCTCGGGCGCCGATCTGGCCAATCTGGTCAATGAGGCGGCGCTGTTCGCGGCGCGTTCGAACAAGCAGGAAGTCACGATGGGCGATCTCGAAAAAGCCAAGGACAAGATCCTGATGGGCGCCGAGCGCCATACGATGGTGATGACCGAGGAAGACAAGCGCCTGACCGCTTACCACGAAGCGGGGCACTGCATCGTCGGCCAGCTGTCGCCGGATCATGACACGGTCTATAAGGTCAGCATCATGCCGAGAGGCAATGCTCTGGGCGTCACGATGTTCCTGCCCGAACGCGACCAGTACAGCGCCAGCAAGCGCAAGCTCGAAAGCCAGATCGCCAGCCTGTTCGGCGGCCGCATCGCGGAATTGATGATCTACGGCGGCGACCGCGTCACCACCGGCGCCTCGAACGACATCGAACGGGCGACCGAACTGGCGCGCAACATGGTCAAGCGCTGGGGTTTTTCGGACAAGCTCGGACCGCAGGTTTATGGCGAGGAAAGCGGGCAGCCGTTCATGGGCTATGCGTCGCCGGGGTCCTCGTTTTCGAACGAGATCGCGCATCAGATCGACGAGGAAATTCGCGCGTTGATCGACCGCAACTACCAGCGCGCCGAAAAGTTGTTGCAGGACAATATCGAAATTCTGCACAAGATGGCCGAGGCGCTGATGAAATGGGAAACGATCGACAAGGCTCAGATAGACGACTTGATGGCCGGCCGCGATCCGCGTCCGCCGCTGGACGATAACGATACGACAGGACGCAGCAGCGTGCAAAAGCCGGATATAGGCGATGGTAGAGGCGTCAATGTCGGCAGTCCGGTAGGGCAGCTATGAGATTGTATTTACTTTAATCAAAGGGGCGGCTGCTGTCGCCCCTGTTTGTTTTTGAATCTAATTGAAAAGCGATATTCCTGATTTTATGGTGCCGTCAGCCGATCATCATGAGGAAATGCAGCAACTGGCGGCGCGTATCAAGCAATGGGGGCTGGAGTTGGGTTTCCAGCAGGTCGGCATCGCCGACACCGATCTGCAGCAGGCCGAACAGCATTTACATGTCTGGCTTGGCAAAAATTTTCATGGCGAAATGGACTACATGCAGCGTCATGGGCTCAAGCGCAGCCGGCCTGACTTGCTGCAACCCGGCACGTTACGCATCATCTCGGTAAGGATGGATTATTTGCCCGAGCCTGCCGCCGCGATGGACAAAAACCTTGCCGATCCGAGCGCGGCCTATATCTCACGCTACGCGCTCGGTCGCGATTATCACAAGCTGATCCGGCATCGTCTGCAAAAATTGGCCGACAAGATCCAGGCGGACATCGGCCCGTTCGGCTACCGCGCCTTCGTCGACAGCGCGCCGGTGCTCGAAAAAGCGCTGGCGGAAAAAGCGGGGCTCGGTTGGATCGGCAAGCATTCGAATCTGATCAACCGCAAAGCCGGTTCCTGGTTTTTTCTAGGTGAAATCTACACCGATCTGCCGTTGCCGATCGATGCGCTTGCCTCGGCGCATTGCGGTTCCTGTGCCGCCTGCCTGAGCATTTGTCCAACCCAGGCGATCGTAGCGCCTTTCCAGGTCGATGCGCGCCGTTGCGTGTCGTATCTGACGATTGAGCTGCACGGCTCGATTCCCGAAGCGTTGCGGCCTCTGCTCGGCAACCGCATCTACGGCTGCGATGACTGCCAATTGGTCTGTCCGTGGAATCGATTTGCGAAATTAACCGGCGAAGGCGATTTCAAGCCTCGGCATAGGCTGAATACACCGCAATTGCTCGAGGTGTTCGCTTGGGATGAACAGACTTTTTTGACCAAGACCGAAGGTTCGGCGATCAGGAGGATCGGCCATGAGCGTTGGCTCAGAAACATCGCAGTCGCGCTCGGCAATGCGCGCAGTGCGCCGGAAATCATCGCGGCATTGACGGCAAAGCTTGAGCATCCAGCTGAACTGATCAAAGAACATGTGCGCTGGGCTTTGGACAGGCAATCGGAACGCTAGTTGACCGTGTGCTCCTGGCAGATCTTTTCGCTGTCGCTCTGGCTAAGCTGTTCCTTGGTCAAGCCGCAAGCAAATCCGTCGGCTTCACGGGTAAAATATTTGCAAGTCTTGCATAAACCGAAGGTATGGGATTTATGCGCTTTTTGCAAAGCCAGCAGCGTTTGCGAGAAGACTTTTTCGGTGTCGGTATCTTCGTTCAATAAGGTCGAAGCCTCCCTGAACAATTCGGTCGAGCGTGCATCGGACAGCATCGACTCGCCTTCATTAAGCAGGCTCAAATGCACCATGCGGCGGTCGTTGCTGTCGGTCGTTTTCCTGATGTAGCCCTTTTTTTCCAACAGCTGCAAGGTTTGTGAAACCGTGCCGCGCGTCATGCCCAGGTAGTTGGTCAATGCGGCCGGCGAATCGCTGTAGCGGTTGCAGCGCGAAAGGTAATCCAGAACCTGAAAATGGACCGGTTGCAGACCGAGTTCGGTGCACCTCTTGCGTTCCTCGGAACGGATCAATGCCGACATGCGTTCGATGACTTCAAATATGGCTATTCTTTCCATCACGCTTAAATTTTAAAATTTCTTGACATTAATTTTATTATACCATAATCTCACAGCATATCGAATCGATACTATATAAAAAATAACTTTTTTTCTAAGGAAATTTTTTAGTAGGCAAATACGCTTCGATTGTTGTGTAAAGCCTTGTAAATTGTTCAGAAATTTTTCTGGTAATATCCTTTATTAAAGCATTCTTGTTGCGCCGGTGGCTCGTCCACCGGTTTTTTATCGAAACCATATGACCATTTCACACGTATTTGACACTTACGCGAAAAAAACCAAAGGCGGCATCATGCATTTCGATGTGATCATCGACGAGCAGGACCCGCAAAAAGCGCTGCAATCCGCCAAACATTGGCTCGAAAGCATCGGCCACGCCGACGCGGTGGTCACCCAGGAAACATGCTACTTTTGTCATAGCGCCGAGGCGCCGGCCGAGATGCGGCGGCAGATCGACGAGAGAGGCTATGCGATTTACAAACTGGAAGGCTGCCCGAAAGATTAGTTAACGCTTGAGCGGGATTTTTTCTTTAAGTTTCAGAAAACGCTGGTAGCGGGAGGAGGCTATTGTACCATTTTCGACCGCCGCCCGTATCGCGCAGCCTTTGTCCTGTTCGTGCCGGCAATCGTTAAACTGACAGTGGCCGATAAGCGGCCGGAATTCCCGGTAGCCATACGCCAGTTCGCTTGCGGATAAATCCGCCAGCCCGAAGATCGCGACACCTGGGCTGTCGATCAGATCGCCGCCTTCCTGCAGATGATACAAGGTCGCGGCGGTGGTCGTATGGCGGCCGAGCTTTGCGGACGCCGAAATCGTGTTGATCTTGATGTCCTTGTCCGGAATGAATACGTTGGTCAGCGAGGATTTGCCAACGCCGGATTGGCCGGTAAAGATGCTGACCTGATTTTGTAACGCCTGCTTCAACTGGTCCAGGCCGCGTCCGGTTTTCGCGCTGACTTGGTACAAGGGGTAACCCAACGCGACATATACCGCGAGATCGTTTTCCGCTGCATCCGTCAGCGGCAAGTCGGCCTTGTTCAGAACCAGCGCCGCCTTGAAGTTGCTGTTTTCGCATATCGCCAGATATTGATCGATCAACAGGCAGTCGTAATGCGGCTCCATCGCAAAAATCACCATCACCGTATCGATGTTAGCCGCGACTGGACGGGTTTTGCCGTTCCGGGCCGGGCGCATCAATAATGAGTGCCTGGGCAGAATCTCTTCGATGCGGCCCTGGCCGGAGCCTGCCTCTGACCAGAGCACTTTGTCTCCGACCGCGACCGTATCCAGTTTTCTTAAGGTTTGGCAGAGAGCGATCTGGCCGCGATGCTCGACCGCGATGCCCTGGCCTAAATGCGCTACCACCAATCCTTCTTTGAGCTCGGACACTACTTGGCCGCCATTTTCGCTTCCAGATGCGCTATGCGGATCGCTGCCGGCGGATGGCTGTAATGAAAAGCTGAATACAAGGGATCGGGAGTCAGCGTGCTGGCGTTTTCTTCATACAGCTTGACCAAACCGCTGATCATTTTGGCCGCCTGCGCATGCTCGGACGCGAAGCTGTCCGCTTCAAACTCAAACTTGCGCTGAAAAAAGGCGCTGATCGGCTGCATGAAAAAGGTAAATGCCGGCGACACCAGCATGAACAGCAACAAGGCAGCCGCATGCGAAGGCTGCTGCACACCGAGGCCGGTATAAAACCAGGATTGATCGATCAGCCAGCCGAGGATGCCGAGGCTGATCAGGCTCAGCACCGAAGTGGCGACCAGCATCTTGATCACATGCTTGCGTTTGAAATGCCCCAGTTCGTGGGCCAGTACCGCTTCAAGTTCTTCATCGTCGAGCGACTTGATCAGGGTGTCGAAAAACACGATCCGTTTGTTGTTGCCGAGCCCGGTGAAATAGGCATTGCCGTGGCCGGAACGTTTGGAGCCGTCCATCACGAAAATGCCCTGGCTGCTGAAGCCGCAACGGTCCAACAGTTTTTGGATCCGTGATTTCAAGGAGCCTTCTTCCATCGGCGTGAATTTGTTGAACAACGGTGCGATCAGGGTCGGAAACAGCCAGCTCATCAGCAAGGAAAAGCTCATCATGATCGCCCAGGCCCAGAGCCACCAAAAAGAGCCGACATTGTCCATCACCCACAAAATCAATGATAACAGCGGTATGCCGATCACCGCGCCCAACGCCAGTTGCAGCGCATGATCCTGGAAAAACTGTTTGATCGTACTTTTGTTGAAGCCGAATTTTTCTTCGATCATGAAGGTTTGATACAGGCTGGTCGGCAATTCCAAGAGGGTCATCACCAGAAAGATCGTTGCGATCGCCGCGACCCCGGAAAGGATCGAAGATTCGATAACCGAGGACCAGAAGGTAAATGCCAGATCGATGCCGCCGCCCAGAGTCAGCAGCAACAGGAGGACCAAGCCGAAGAGGCCGTCGATGTCGCCGAGTTTGCCTTTCGCAATCGTATAGTCCGCCGCCTTTTGGTGCGCGGCCAGCGGCACCGACTTTGCGAAAGCGGCGGGGACTTCGCCGCGGTGCGCCAGCACATAAGCGGCCTGGCGTCTGGATAGCCAGAATTGCAGCGAGTAGGAAATAATCAGCGCGATGATGAAAATAACGGTAAAAATGTTCATGGATATCTGGTTATAATCGAAGCTTTTAAGGAATAGCCATTGAGATTCGCCAATGCTACACTAATCGGAACTTTATGAACATAATGGAGAGATATTAAATGGCACTGGATTCGGATCGTCTTATCTGGATTGACCTCGAAATGACCGGATTAAATCCTGACCAGGATGTGATTATCGAGATTGCGACGATCGTCACCGACAAGGAGTTGGCGATATTGGCGCAGGGACCTGTGCTGGCGGTGCATCAGCCCGACGCGGTGCTGGCGGAGATGGACGACTGGAATCAGCAACATCACGGCCAATCCGGTTTGATCGACCGTGTCAGGACGTCCGAAATCGATATGGCTGAAGCCGAGCGGCAGACGCTCGAATTTTTGAAACAATGGGTTCCCGAAGGAACCTCGCCGATGTGCGGCAATACGATAGGGCAGGATCGGCGTTTCCTGGTCCGCTACATGCCGAAGCTGGAAGCTTTTTTCCATTACCGCAGCATCGATGTCTCGACGCTGAAAGAATTGGCCGCGCGCTGGGCGCCGGAAATCAAGGACGGCTTCAACAAGGTATCCTCGCACCGCGCCCTGGAAGATATCAAAGAATCGATCGACGAACTCCAGTATTACCGGGAGCATTTCATCGCGCCCCAATTTGCGGCCAAGCGCGGCTCATAAGCCGTTAACATGAATCAGTTGATCGTGATCGCGCTCGGCGGCGCCTGCGGTTCGGTAGTGCGTTTTCTGGTATCGAGCGGCGTTTACCAGTGGCTGGGGCGGGGCTTTCCTTACGGCACGCTGGCCGTCAATGTGATCGGTTCATTTTTAATCGGCCTGTTGGCCGAAGCCTTGATTTTGCAAAGGGTCACGTTTGCGCTCGAATACCGCGCCGCGATCCTGGTCGGCTTTCTCGGCGGCTTTACGACCTTTTCGAGCTTTTCGCTCGAAACGATCTATCTGATCGAACAGGGCGCGCTGTCGAAGGCCGCGCTCAATATCGCGGGCAGCGTATTTGCCTGTCTGCTCGCGGTCTGGCTTGGCCTTTTGGCTGGCAGGTCGCTGTATTATTATTCGGCCGGCATGATCCATTGGCAGGACGGCGCCATTCCTTATGCGATCATGCTCGCGAATGCGCTGGTCGCGTTTTTGATCGGCATCGTCGCCGCGATCCTGTTGCAGCGCGTCGAGATTGCGGTCGAATACCGCGCCGCGATGATGGTGATCATGGCCGGGGTCTTTTTGACCTTGTCGGGCCTCTATGTGGTGCTCTACCTGCTTGAGCATGGCTTTGCGCTGGAGACCCATCTGAATCTGATCGCGGGGGTATTTGCCGGCAACGGCTTGTTGTGTTTATTGTTGTTATGGCTCGGCCTGAGCGCGGGTGAAAGGATATGAGCATCAAACCGATAATGCTTGCCAGAATTTACGTGCTGGATGGCGACATGCGCCTCGAAAAGGCGCTGAACATATTGCGCGACCGGCAGAAAATCCTGGGCGCGACCGTGTTTCGCGGCATCGAGGGCATGGGCGCCTCGCGCGAAATCCATACCTCGTCGCTGGTCGATTTATCGCTCGAACTGCCGTTGATCCTGGAGTTCTATGACGAGCCGGACAGGGTCATGCAGGCGATCGCCGTCTTGCAGGCCGAACTGCATTTCGAGCATATCGTCAGTTGGCCGGCCCAGGCGCATTTTAGCTAGATTTTTTTCTTGATATTAATAGTAACGTATCCATCATGTTAGACCCCAAGTTATTTAGAACCGAACTCGATTATGTCGCCGAGCAATTGGCTAGACGCGGCTTTGCTTTCGACAAGCAGGCTTATACCGACCTCGAAAACCGCCGCAAGGACGTGCAGGTCAAAACGCAGGAACTGCAAAACGAGCGCAACAGCCGTTCGAAGGCGATAGGACAGGCCAAGGCCAAGGGCGAGGACATTCAGCCGTTGATGGATCAGGTCCAGCATCTCGGCGATCAATTGAAACAGGCCGAAACCGAACTGGCCGAGATTCAGGCGGCGGTCACGGCGCTGCTGGAGTATATACCGAACATTCTCGACATCGATGTGCCGGAAGGCAAGAACGAAGACAGCAATGTCGAAATCAGCCGCTGGGGCACCTTGCCGACTTTTGACTTTACGCCGAAGGATCACGTCGATCTGGGCGCCAGAAACAAACGCATGGATTTCGAGTTGGGCGCCAAGCTGAGCGGCGCGCGCTTCGTCGTCTTGAACGGCGCGCTGGCCCGTCTGCAACGGGCGATCATTCAGTTGATGCTCGACACGCATAGCGGCGAGCACGGCTACAGCGAGACCTATGTACCGTATCTGGTCAACGCGGACAGCTTGCGCGGCACCGGCCAGTTGCCGAAGTTCGAGGCGGATTTGTTCAAGGCGGGCGATAATCCGCCGTTGTATCTGATTCCGACCGCGGAAGTGCCGGTCACCAATATCGTTCGCGACGTGATTCTCGATGCGAAAGACCTGCCGCTGAAGCTGGTCTGCCACAGCCCGTGTTTCCGCAGCGAGGCCGGCGCCTACGGCCGCGACGTGCGCGGCATGATCCGCCAGCATCAGTTTGAAAAAGTCGAGATCGTGCAGGTCGTCAGGCCGGATGATTCGGCGCGGGCGCATGAAGAGCTGACGCAACATGCAGAAACGATTCTGCAAAAACTGAACCTGCCGTACCGCCGTATGCTGCTGTGCGCCGGCGATACCGGCTTTTCTTCCGCCAAGACTTACGATCTCGAAGTCTGGCTGCCGGGGCAGGGCGCTTACCGCGAAATTTCTTCATGCAGCAATTTCAAGGATTTCCAGGCACGCCGCCTACAGGCGCGCTGGCGCAATCCCGAAACCGGCAAACCGGAACTCGTGCATACTCTGAACGGTTCTGGCTTGGCCGCCGGCAGAACCTTGATCGCGGTACTCGAAAATTACCAGGATGCGGAGGGGCGGATTCGGATTCCGGAGGCTTTGCTACCTTATATGGGCGGTATTGAAGTGATCGACTAAGCGTAGAAGCTTATTTTTCTTCCCATTCTCTAACGCCTTTGGCGTATCTAAATAATAAAAAGCGCCGCCATTCCCTGACGGCGCTTTTTTTTTTCGTGTTTTTGGCTGTATCGCCATATCTTGATTATTAGTCTAACGAGCTTTCTCTTTCAAGCGCATAGGTTTTTGTTAAATTTGCGATCTAGTTCTCAATTATTAAGTTAACTATGTATCAAATATTAAGTTTTTTTTAATCTTTGCTATATTTATCACAAACATCGATCGGCTTTTAAAATAAGGAACTGTCGGAGCTACATTAAATATTTAAGGAAGCGAAAAGGAAGGTGACTGTGCTCTTATGGTTCGTGAAGCATGAATGTGATGTTCAACTGATTCTATTAGATAGAATAATTTAAATTTTATAAATGAAGGGGGCAACATGAATAATAAAAATCATCACGTTCACAAACAACAGTATAAGATTAAATCGTTAGCCTTAATGGGGGCCGTTGCCGCACTAACGGCGATGCCTGTTATTGCCTTGGCGGATTTTACATTGACTGATGACAGTTACGTGTCATCTGCCCAGGTGAAGAAAAATTTTGGCAAGGCCGCATTCATTCAGGTGCGCGGTACAACGCAAACAGGTTATCTGAAATTTAGTCTTAACGGGGCGCCAACGGGTACGCTAACTCAGGCCAAGTTAAAGCTGTTCGTGCCGAAGAGGAAAGGAGCAACGGGGGCATTGAGCTTGTTTCAATCAAGTACAAACGTAGGCGAGATGACGATTAAAAATGCCGACTTGAACATCGGAACGCTCATTGGGGACGCGACTCCACAGCTTAATCAATGGGTGGAGTTTGATGTCACCGATTATGTCAAAGAAAGTTTGGGCAATGGCGCGACGGCGGTCAGTTTTGTACTGCAAGGCAGCGATGATCTGAATATCCGACTGGACAGCAAGGAAGGTAAAGCCACGGCGCATGAGCCGAAACTGGAGATCATTTGGGATAATACCGGTGCGACAGGCGCGGCGGGAGCAACCGGTGCAACCGGCGATACAGGCCCTCAAGGTCCGACGGGGGCGGATGGCGCATCAGGTCCGGTAGGTCCTCAAGGTCCGACGGGTGCAGATGGCGCATCAGGTCCTGTAGGTCCTCAAGGTCCGACGGGGGCAGATGGCACACCAGGTCCGTTAGGTCCTCAAGGTCCGACGGGAGCGGATGGTACACCAGGTCCGATAGGTCCTCAAGGTCCTCAAGGTCCGACGGGTGCGGATGGCGCAACAGGTCCGGAAGGTCCTCAGGGGCCGGCGGGCGCAGATGGGGCAACAGGTCCTCAAGGTCCAAAGGGTGACAATGGCCTTACCGGAGGCGCCTTAGGCACGGTGGTGGTCAGATATGCTATGCAAGTTAACCCCGGTAATAATGCTCTGGTGGTTGCCGAATGTGTTGCGCCCGAAGTCGCATTCGGCGGCGGCGGTGCGCCAGCGGCAAACAGTGCGCAGATCGTAAGAAGCCTACCTTTATTTAATCAGGCTGAAGTCGCCGCAAATGGCTCGATAACGCCGAATGGCTGGGGTGTATCCTGGACGTCGTCGAACGGCAATAATCCTCCGACGCCGGGTCAGTACACCGTTTATGTTGTTTGTGCCGCTCCTAATCCGGGGTAAATTCTCGTTTTTTAGCCCCCCACTTTGTCGATCAAAGAACCCATCCACGCGATGGGTTCTTTTTTTATGGACTTCAGATTTAAATGACCTTGAATTTTGATCGCGAGTCCAGAGGGATTCACATCAGGATCATTTTTTTACATAATATTCCGAAAACTTTTATACACCGGTTTCACTGCAATGCTGTCAGCGGTTTGCGCAATGGAACGATACATAGGCTCAAGGAAATAGTGTCATGACGAAAAAACGCATTTGTCTGAATATGATCGTAAAAAACGAAACGCCCGTGCTTGGGCGTTTGTTTGCATCTATCAAAGACATTATCAGTTATTATGTGATCGTCGATACCGGCTCCACCGATGGTACGCCCGAGTTTATCAAGGCATGGATGGAAAAGGCCGGGATTCCCGGAGAAGTTCACATTCATGAATGGGTCAATTTCGGTTTTAATCGAAATCAGTCTTTGCAATATGCTTACCGCTCAGGGAAGGCCGATTGGGTGCTGATTATCGACGCCGACGAAGAACTGGCTTGCTCCGATCCGCAGTTTTACCGTAAATTGCAGCCCGGTATTTCCTATCGCCTCGAAAAGCATCATGGAATCTTACGATATAGCCTCAGTAATTTGATAGATATTTCGCAAACACGCTGGCAATGGCAGGGGGTTGTGCATGAATATCTGCTCGCCGAGGGTTCGCCTTCGATTGAATCGCTGTCCGATGCCTGGATCATTTTTCATGAGGGCGAAGGGGTGCGTTCCCGCGGCGTCAGCGCCGAGGAAAAATTTCTGAAGGATGCGCGCTTGCTCGAAACTGAATTGAAAAAAAATCCCGAGGACTGCCGCAGCCGTTTTTATTTGGCGCAATCTTACCGGGATGCCAAACAATATCAAAAAGCTTACGCAAATTATCTACGGCGCGCCGAGATGCCGGGTTGGGTTGAGGAAAACTTCGTTGCGCAATATCAGGCCGGAAAATTGGCGGTGATTATGAATAAGCCGTATGGCGAGATTGTCTCGCAGTTGCTGAAAGCCTATGAAATGCGGCCAAGCCGGGGCGCCGAACCGTTACATGAGCTGGCCGCCTATTGCCGTAATCAGGGCTGGTATGCGCAAGCTTATTTATTCGCGAAAGCGGGCAGCGAAATTCCATTCCCAAGCGACATATTGTTTGTCGAAAAAGAAGTTTATCAGTGGCGAATTTTTGATGAATTGGCGGTGGCGTCTTACTGGACCGGGCGCTATCAGGAAAGCCGGGAGGCTTGTGAAACGGCCTTGCAATTTTCTCTGGCCGCTGGCGATGCCGAGCGAATTCGGAAAAACATTCAATTCGCCTTGCAAAAATTGGCGGAATGTTAGGAGCTGAGAGCGAGAGAAAAAAACAGCCGCGCATAAAAAAGCCGCGTCGATCATTCCTGTAAACAGAATGAATCATCGATGCGGCCATGTCTGATTCGAATACCGGAAAACCGATGGGGTCTTCCGGTTTCGAGAGAAACGCTGAAGGTTATTGAATAACCTTCAGTTCGACGCGGCGGTTATTGGCGCGGCCTTCCTCGGTGTCATTGGTATCGATCGGGTTAGTCAAGCCATAACCTTGCGGTACCAGTGTCGCGCTGGCGCCGACTTTACGCGTCAGGTATTTCGCTACGGCGGTCGCGCGGCGTTCGGAAAGTTTTTGGTTGTATTCGGCCGATGCGGTATTGCTGGTGTGGCCTTGGACTTCGATCGTCACGCCCGGGTTGTTGCTGATGACTTCGGCTGCGCTATCCAGTTCGCCGTAGTATTGCGGCTTGATGTTGCTCTTGTCATTGTCGAATTTGACATCGATGATCCAGCAGCCGAATTGATTGACATGCGCGCCTTTCAATGTATTCGGGCAGCGGTCGTTGCAGTCGTTGATGCCATCGCTATCGCTGTCGGTCGCTTCACAGCCTGGAGCCGCGGCTGGCGCTGCAGGTTTCAGGAAAACGTTTTTGACAAATTCAGCCATGCCGGCCGGAGTGGCGACATTCTCTGCATCTGCGCGGAAACCGCAACCGGCAACATCGGACAGGCTGTTCAGTAATAATTTGCCGCTTTCTTCATGTTTATTGCCGACCCAGACAGAGTACACGCAAAGACGGTCGCCGTATTGTTGCTTGAGGGCTTGCACTGCGGGAACCGGGCTGGCTTCGAGTTCGTGGCCATCGCTCAGAATCAGCAAGGCGATACGGCCCGATGTGCTGGAAAGGTCGGAAGCCGCGGCTTCGACCGCTTCATGCATCGGTGAACCGCCGCTCGCGCAGGTCAGTGCGTCGATGCCGGCGGTGAACGTGCCTTTGCTGTAGGCGGCTGGCGGCAGATTCAACAGCGTGCTGCCCCAGCTGGTGCAAGGGCCGAAGCCAAAACTGCGGATACCGGCAGTCAGTTTCAGATCGGGGATGGTTTGGTTGATTCGAGACAGAATTTCCTTTTCCACCGAAAGTTTTGCCGGTGTCTGGCCGGAAGCAAAAGCCGCGCCTTGATAGTCTTCTCCCATCGAGGAAGACGAATCGTTAATCACAAAAAAATTGTCGGTCTTTTGTTGATACTGCCCGGAAGTCAGTAATTCGTTCAGGTCTCTGGCCTGAAAGGGTTCAAAAGAGCTCACGGGGGTTGATGCGCAACCGGAAATGAGCAGCGCCCCAAGCGATGCCGCGGTGATGAGTGGTTTATTCATTGAAAAATCTCCTTGTTACAAAACGATGAAGATAAAGGAATCTGCAGTATCAATACCAAGCTCCGATTCTAACATTGTCGGTATGTTTTGAGTAGCTTATTTTTATGGGGTTGAACTTTTTGAGATTTTCCTAACACAATGCCCGTTTTGCGAGGCGGGCGTGTCCAATGCGCGGTTCTGATCGCTCATCGCACGGTCACGACAATCATGCCGATTGGGTCGTGTTGTGTGGACTGAAAGGCGGGGTGATTGAGCGGAATTTTGAAGCGAATGCCGGATAAACGCTAAAATAGGCGACAATTCACAAAATGACCCGAATTTTTTGCTTAACACATAACGGAATTCAATGACAATCACCACACGTTTCGCTCCCAGTCCTACCGGTTATTTGCACATCGGCGGCGCCCGCACCGCCCTGTTTTCCTGGCTTTACGCGCGCAAGCACGGCGGCGATTTCATCTTGCGCATCGAAGATACCGATCTCGAGCGCTCGACTCAGGAATCGGTCAATGCGATTTTAGAAGGCATGACCTGGCTGGGTCTCGAATACGACAAGGGGCCGTTTTACCAAACGCACCATTTCGATCGCTACAAGGAAGTGATTCAGCAACTGCTCGCGCAGGGCGATGCTTATTATTGTTGCTGCAGCAAGGAAGAGCTGGAAGCGGTGCGCAACGAGCAAATGGCCAATAAGGAAAAACCGCGCTACAACGGCAAGTGCCGCGATGCGGGGCACAAAGGCGACGATGGCCGCGACTATGTGGTCCGTTTCAAAAATCCTGTGGATGGCGTGGTCACGATCAACGATCTGGTCAAAGGCGACATCGCGGTCGCGAACAAGGAACTGGATGACCTGGTGATCGCCCGGACTGACGGTTCGCCGATCTATAATCTGACCGTCGTGGTCGACGACATGGACATGAAGGTCACGCATGTGATTCGCGGCGATGACCATATCAACAATACGCCCCGGCAGATGAATATTTTGCAGGCCTTGGGCGCTCCTGTGCCGTTGTATGCGCATTTGCCGATGATACTCGGTGCGGACGGCGCGCGGCTGTCCAAACGTCACGGCGCGGTCAGCGTGATGCAGTTCCGCGACGAGGGTTATCTGCCGGAAGCGTTGCTGAATTATTTGGTGCGCCTCGGCTGGTCGCACGGCGATCAGGAAGTGTTCTCGATCGATGAAATGGTCGAATATTTCGCGTTGGAAAACGTGAATGTCTCCGCATCGACCTTCAACACGAAGAAGCTGTTGTGGCTGAATCACCAATATATTATGAACAGCGATCCGGCGCATGTCGCGCGGCATTTGAGCTGGCATATCGGCCAGTTGGGCATCGATCCTTCGGAAGGGCCGGACCTGGTCGAGGTCGTGAAAGCGCAACGGGAACGCAGCCAGACCTTGGTCGAGATGGCTCGGGCCAGCGCGTTTTTCTACCGCGAGTTTGATGTGTACGATGAAAAAGCGGTCAAAAAGAATTTCACCGCCGAAGCCGCGGAGGTGCTGGCAGCCCTCTATCGGCAATTCGCGAACGTCGAAGACTGGCAAGGGGAGGCGCTGCATCAGGAGATTGTCGACCTGGCCGAAGCGCAAGCGTTGAACATGGGCAAGGTGGCGCAGCCGTTGCGTGTCGCGGTAACCGGCACGGCCGTATCGCCGGCGATCGACGTGACCTTGACCTTGCTCGGCAAGGATAAGACCCTGACCAGAATACAAAAAGCGATCGATTACATAAAAAGTTTAAATTAATGCTGGACAAGGTTTGTGAATCCTGTATAATGGGCTTTCTCAACTGATGATGTTGGGGCCATAGCTCAGCTGGGAGAGCGCTTGCATGGCATGCAAGAGGTCAGCGGTTCGATCCCGCTTGGCTCCACCAAATCAGATGATTGACACTTATTCTGTCCCCATCGTCTAGCGGCCTAGGACACTGCCCTTTCACGGCGGTAACAGGGGTTCGAACCCCCTTGGGGACGCCACTAGTCAAGTCAACGATTAGGTTGATTTTAGATAGAGAATAAGTAAAGGCCAAAGGTATGCCAGGATTTATAGAACGGCATGCCGGACAGACCAGATTCTGTCCCCATCGTCTAGCGGCCTAGGACACTGCCCTTTCACGGCGGTAACAGGGGTTCGAACCCCCTTGGGGACGCCATATTCGAAGGGCTATCCGAAAGGATAGCCCTTTTTTATTGCCTCGCGTTTTTGGGCGACCGCCTATTTCCGAATCCCACTGTTTGCTTACTTAAATCCGACGCTTTCGCGGTTGCGGGTTCAGACCGAATGATTGTTCTGTTTAATCTCTTCCCTGCTATAAATCGAATCCACGATTTTTTTAAACCAGTGCGCAAATCAGTGTGGGAAGAAAAGCCGCTTTATTTCTATTCATCCGCTGACTCACTCGGCTTTTTACTGCGATAAATTTGATCGACCAGATCTTTAAACCAGTAGGGCCGTGTGATTAATACATACAGCACCAGGGTTTCCAATATCGGCAGTGGAATCACATGCAGGATGATCAAACCGACCAATACGATGAAACATAATACCAGTCTGGAGGAGAGGGAATCTTTATATGTGTTCATGATAAATGGTACAGGTTGATTTAATTGAGATCAATTCGCGTCGTTTTGATCGCCGCGGCCGGCATGATTGTATATCTGCAACACCGCGTTTATGAACCATTGCGGCCGGAAAATTAGAATATACAGCATGATAAAACCCAGGATAGGAAAGGGTAATGTATCCAGTAACATGACCAACAAAAGAACGATCATCCATTTGATTCTGGTAAAGGTGGCGTTATGACTCATATTCGCAAAAGCTTAAGATGGCCCGGATGTCATAAAATACCCCAATTCGATCGAATTAAACAGCGTAAGTTCGGCGCTTAGCTTAATGCCTGCTTTTTTCCAGGCGGTCGAGCAGGATCGCAATCAGCAGATCGTTCATCACATTCACCCCGGAGCGGCAGCGGGCAATGATCCAGTCGAGCGTGGTGATCAGCGGCACCGCGGTAACGACCAGCGCTTCCGGCAGGCCGGCGGTGCTGAGTACCAGGGGCAGGGCGATTAAACCGGCTTCCGGGATGCCCGAAATGCCGACGCCGACCATGATGGCGGCGGCGACGATGATCAATTGCTGAGCCAGCGTTAGATCGAAGCCGATCGCTTGCGCCAGGAACAGCGCCGCCATCGCTTCGTACAGAATGATGCCGTCATTGTTCAAATTAGTGCCGATGCAGACCGACAAGCGCGCCGACCGGCTCGAAATGCCCATGTTTTCGGTCAGGCAGCGCAGGGTGATCGGCATCGTCGCGAGGCTGCTGTTGGTCGATAGACCGGTCAGGATCGCATCGGCGCCTTCGCCGAAATAACGTTTGACCGGCATCTTGCCGCCCCATTTCGCCATGCAGGGATAATAGACGAGCGCATGCAGTAGCAGGCCGGTCAGCATGGCGGCCAAAAACACCGCAACCAGCGCAAAAACGTCTAGCCCCGATTTGCCGACCACTTGCGCAACCACGCCGAAAACCGCGAAAGGAATCGCCTTGACGACCCAGAGCAGCATCTGAATCAGCAAGTGATAACAGACGCTGATCAGTTTTTCGAGCAGATGCAGGCCGGATTGATCCTGATCCGCGCTTTGCTGCTTGAATCGGCGGATCGCAGTGCCGGCCAGCAAGGCCAATAAAATGATCGCAATCACGTTGTTTTTGACAAACGGCTCAAACAAACTTTCGGGAATGGTGCCGATGATGTTTTTCAGCGGATCGAGCGACAGATTTTCCGGCATCGGTTTTGCGGCAATGGCGGTGGCGCCGGCATGAAGCTGGGAGGTCATCGCCGTCAGTTTGCCTTCCCAAGCGCGGCCGGGGTGCAGGACGTTCATCAAGGTCAAGCCGATCACGATCGCCACGGCCAGATTCATCGAGCATAAAGCCAGAAGACGGCGGCCGTGCTTGAATGAAAGGTCGGTATTGACCATTGCTTCCAGGATCGCGAAGAAGACCAGCGGCGTCGCTAGGGCTTTTAACAGACGGATTACCAACTGGCCTAATTGACCCAGCGTCGCGTTGCTCAATAAGCCGAAGCCATAATTTTCGGTCCCGAAAAGGACGCCCAGCGTGGCGCCGAAAACGACGCCGATAATTACCTGAACGTATAAGGGCAATGCAGAGAGGCTGAGTTTATGCATAAGTTGCTTCTTGAGCTAGAATTTGGGGATCGGAATTGCTTCGGGCAGTGTAACACTCTGTCTAATGCAACGATAAGCGCTTTGCGATCCAAGCCGGGCCTTTGGGTTGACGGATCATGTGTTTCGCCAAGCCGTACCCATGTGTTGCCATTTTGTTGCGGCCTGTTTGGGTGTAACATATTCGGAGTCTTCAACACGCGGAGAAAAGCCATGAGTTCCTGCTGCCATGATCCCACCGAACCGCCTAGAGCCGACCCCCGCGATGTGCTGAGGGAACAGGAGCATTACGATAATCTGGTCCGCGATCTTTTCACCGGCGACCCTGAAAGAATCCTGCTGCGATTGCTGAACGAATCCAATGCTTATCTCAGGGAACTGGCGGCGCTTCGGGCGCATTATCCGGCGGTGCGGCTGCAGGCGATCGCCTTGTTGAATGACAAAAGTTTGGACACATTGAAGCGCATCTCTGAAAAAGAAGCGGATTCAGCTTTCGGCGCGGCGGCTCGGCAACGGCTCGATCAATTGCAATAATCCGGCATTTCCACTCGACAAACCTCTGGAGACAAGCGAATGAAAGCATGGCAAATACTCGGGCTAGGCCCGTTGCTGTTGATGACCGGCGTGGTTTGGGGTTACGGCAGCAGCAGTAGCTCAAAAGCCTGCGCCAAACCCGGCTTCAGTCAATTCTACCCGGCAGACAAGGCGGACGTCCCAGCAAACTCCAAGTTTTCCTTTTTGGCTTCTCCCAATACCCAGCCGGACACGATCAGGGTGGTCGTCAAAGATCTGTCCGCAGCGATTGCAGTTAAACCGGTGGCGCAGGGCTATCAGGTCAGCGGAACGCTGCCAGCCGTATTGCATGGGACTTTTGCGCGGATCAATATTAGCGCGGAAGGGGCAAACCAGTGCAAGGGCAGCGGCGGCTGGCTGGTTAATATCGGCGAGTAATCAGATGAACATCAAACATAAACACGGCGCGAAAAAAATCGGCAAGGAAGCGTACAAAGCCACACTGACGCAATTGCAGATCGAACTGGTCAAGCTGCAAAAGCACATCATCAAGCATGACGAAAAAGTGCTGATTATCTTCGAGGGCCGGGATGCCGGCGGCAAAGACGGCTCGATCAAGCGCATCATTCAGCATCTGAGTCCGCGCGAAACCCGCGTGGTGGCGTTAGGCAAGCCTTCCGATCGGGATAAGAGCAGCTGGTATTTTCAACGCTATGCGCCGCATCTGCCTGCGGCGCAGGAGATGGTGCTGTTCAACCGCAGCTGGTACAACCGCGCCGGCGTGGAGCGCGTGATGGGGTATTGCAGCGACCAGGAATATCACGCGTTTCTCGAAACCGTGCCGGATTTTGAATTAATGCTGGTGCGTTCGGGGATTAAACTCTTGAAATATTACCTGGACATCAGCCGTGAAGAACAAAAGCGGCGTCTCGATGACCGTGAACGGGACCCGCTGAAACAATGGAAGACCAGTCCGGTCGATCTGGAAGCGGTCAAGCATTGGGATGACTACAGCCTCGCCCGCAATATTATGTTCGCGAGAACGCATCATTTGGATGCGCCCTGGATCGTGGTGCGCGCCGACAACAAAAAAATCGCCCGGATCAATATCATCAAGGACATTTTGTTTCGTCTCGACTACAAGGGCAAGGACGAGGCCCAAGTACTTCCCGATGCAGACATCGTGTTCAGTTATGCGGAAAGTTATCTGAAAAACGGCATGATTGCGGAGTAGTCAGAAGGGCGTTCCAAGTCTCCGTCTTGCAGGATCAATGCGGCCTTTTGCCAGCATCGTAAACTGCAAAATCAGGCTGGGTCGTTTTTTTTGTGAAAGCGGCTTATCTTGTGTGTAAGTTAATATTATCTTGCGATTCAAATTGAAATCAAGTTTATGTAATATTTTAGTATTGGTAACCCTATCACAAAAACAATGGCGCAATTCTGCAATACTAACAAGGAACTTCAAATCGGCCCGTTGTCCTGCCTTTGGCGATCTTGGCCGATTTTTCCTCGCCATATTGGAGGGCTCCAACCATGCGCCAGATCAACTTTTATTTATCCGTAGCCATTACGCTAGCCTTACTGATCGCATTGACCGAAGTCGCTATCGCAAAGCCGGGTTCCCGCCAGGATCTGAGAGCCCAAGCCGGCCTACACGCGCACAGGATGTACGGCAAAGGCGCGCCTTTCCAGATCGAAGATCTGCCGGCGCGAAGCCATTTGCGCCATGCTCTCGAAAGGCTTTCAAGAGCGGGCAAACTCAAAGCGATGAGACGGCTGCACGAATTTTCTTTTCCGGAAGCCGATATCCAGTTTTTAGAGGTCGATCTGGAAGGCGGCGTATTTTACAGCGATACCGAAACGCCGGCGCCGGTAACCGGCAGTTCCACTGCGGGCACCTCGGATACACTTGCTTTGCCGCCTGTCGACGTATTCAAGCTGCATAGCCTTCCCGGCGCGGCCAAAAAGGTATTTCTGGATTTTGATGGCCATGTGATCAGCGGCACGGCCTGGAATTCGACCCACTCAACTTTTACCGCTTTGCCCTTTGACATCGACGGCGATCCGAATTCATTCAACGGCGAAGAATTGAACCGCATTCACGAAATCTGGCATCGGGTTGCCGAAGATTATGCGCCTTTCTCTATCGACGTGACGACCGAAGAGCCGTCGACTTTCGGCCCTTCGGTTGGGAGGGTTTTGTTTACCCATAGCATCGATGCATCGGGTCTCGCGATGCCTTCACAATATGCCGGCGGCGTGGCTTATATCAATGTTTTCGGCAGCACTAAGTACGCCAGTTATTATTCGCCCGCGCTGGTCTACTACAACAATTTGAGTTCAGGCTATGCGCCTTATGTGGCCGAGGCGGCCGCGCACGAATTCGGACATAATCTGGGCTTATCGCACGATGGCACCAGCGATGTGGGGTATTATTCAGGCCTCGGCAGCGGCCATTCGTCCTGGGGCCCGATCATGGGCCTCGATTACTACACCAATGTGACGCAATGGAGCAAGGGGGAATATCCTGACGCCAATAACACGCAGGATGACATCAGCATCATTGCGAATAAACTGACGTTTAGAGCCGATGATCACGGCAATGCGTTAGGGACTGCCAGTCTGCTCGCCGTAGAAAACGACGGCAGCATTCTGGCGACAAACCCGCAAAACGATCCGGGAAACAGCGATACCTTAAACAAAGGTATCATTGAAAAACAGGGCGATATCGATGTTTTTGCTTTCGATGCCGATGGGGGTACCGTCAATATCACCGTTACGCCGGCTTGGGCCGCATTCACCCGATCCGGTGATACGAACGATCAATCGCGCGGCGCCAATCTCGATGTCAAGGCGACGCTCTATGACGAATCGGGTCGTGTTGTGACCGACAGCGATCCGCTTGAGGATACCAACGCCGTGATTAGCGCTTCTGTGAACGCTGGACGGTATTATCTCGCAATCACCGGCGTGGGCAATTCATCGATACCGTATTCCAGCTACGGCAGCGAAGGCGAGTTTTTTATTACGGGTGCAGTGCCGCCGCCGTCCTTCGTTGCCGACACCACGCCGCCGTCGCCAGATCCGGCTTGGCAAAGCGCGCCAATTGCGCAAAGTGAAAGTAGTATTGCGATGGAATCAACGCTGGCAACCGATGCTTCCGGTGTGGTCAAGTATCAGTTCATTTGTGTTGCGGGCGGCCCAGGATGCATCAATAGCGCCTGGCAAACCAGTCCAAACTATGTAATTAGCGCTTTGGCCGCCGGTACCAGCTATACCTTTCAAGTCGTGGCCCGCGACGCGGCCGGCAATCAGACGCCAGCTTCATCGATGGCCAGCGCTACAACATTGACGGCCACTTCGAACAATCCGGTCAATGATGCCCCGATTGCATTGCCGGATAGTGAGTCGGTGCGCGTAAGAAGGTCTGTCAGCATCAATGTGCTGGGTAACGATAGCGATGTCGATGGCGATAATTTGACGATCATTTCTTCAGAAAAAGGCACGATCGTCAATGGCAAGAGCCTATCCTATAAAGGCTTGATCGTAGGAACCGACACCTTCACCTATACCGTCAGCGATGGTAAGGGAGGCACTGCATCGGCGACCGTAACGGTCATGGTCAGTAAATGATAGGAATTCACTTTCCCGCGGGGCACTGCTTGCCCCGCGGAAGCAAGCCAAGGATTGGCCACACCTCGGCTAGAGTTTTTTCCTCCATTGTTCAAAACGGCTTCGAAAACCCTTCAGGCGCTTAAATTTTTGGGCTTTCATGCACACAATGCCCGCTCCAGTCTAATCGGCAGAAAATGGACGCGGTAAAAGCCAATGTCTTGATATCTTCTGGGATTAAAATGGCCTGCCGTCAGGCCGCGAACTTATGTACGTCATCAGAGTCGATAGCCTAACATTTGCACGTTGCATCATCTGCTGGGGATTTCGATGACCAATCATCAATCAAGCGCCGACTCGAGTACCATGTCGATCATGACTCTATTTCTGCAATGGCTGGACCGCAATGTGCTCGATCTGGGGCGACAGATGCGTATCAGTTATGTGCCGCCCTTGATGGTTTATCTGGCGGCGGGCGTTTCCGGATTGACCGGCATCGTCGGGACTTTTTTCGTGAAGGAGTCTCTCGGCTTGTCCGCCGAGTTTCTCGCCGCTTTGGGGTTTTGGGCGATGCTGCCGTGGGCGTTGAAAATGCCGATGGGGCATCTGGTCGATTTGTTATGGCGCTATAAGGCCGGGCTGGTCTATTTGGGCGCGGCGCTGATCGCCGCCAGTTTGCTGGTCATGATCAAGCTCTTAGGCGATGTTGAATACATGCGGCATCTATGGCCGGTCGAAAGCTGGTTTGTGTTATCGGCGCTATTGGCACCGGTCGGTTACGTGATTCAGGATATCGTGGCCGATGCGATGACCGTGGAGGCTGTACGGCGTTTCGATGACGAAGGCCGGCCGCTTCCCGAACCGCAAATTCTGGCCGCGCATACCACGATGCAAACCTTGGGTCGAGTCTCGATCATCGGCGGCAGCCTGCTCGTTGCCGGCGTCAACGTCGCGTTCTTCAGCGGCGTCGACACGATGGGCGCGGCCGAGAAAGCCGCGGTTTATCTGTCGATTTACCGGTGGGCGCTTTGGATTCCGGTGATCTCGGTCCTGGGCGTCGCGTTGGCGTCTTATTTGCGCTCGCAGGAGGAATGGCGGCTCGCCGCGCAAGGTTTCGAGTTTGAGGATATTGAACGGATTACCGCGGCCGGCGCGCATGAAGCGCCCGCGGTCAATTGGCCGCTGTTGGTCGGCGGGCTCGGATTTACCTTGTTCGCGGTGGTGATGGGCTTGGGCGGCTTCTCGAACAGCGAGGAGATCGTCTTCATCGGCTCGCTGGCCATCGTGCTGTTTTTGATGTGGCGGTTGACGATGGATCTCGAAATCAAAACCAGAAATCAATTGTACGGCACCGCCTTCGTGATCTTTGCGTTTCGCGCGGTGCCGACCACCGGCGCGGGCGAAACCTGGTGGATGATCGATGATCTCGGCTTCGATCAGCAGTTTATCTCGAAGCTGTCGCTGATTTCGAGCGCGCTGACCTTGCTGGGCATGTTCCTGTTTCGCCGTTTCATGGCCGAGCGGCCGATTACCTATATTATCGCGGCGCTGACTATCGCGCTGACCGTGCTTTATCTGCCCAATATCGCCCTCTATTATGGGCTGCATCACTGGACGGCGGCGCTTACCGGCGGCGTCGTCGATGCCCGCTTCATCGCGCTGGTCGATACCGCGCTCGAATCTCCCCTGGGCCAGATCGCGATGATTCCGATGCTGGCCTGGATCGCCCATTCGGCGCCGAAACAGCTGAAGGCGACTTATTTCGCGGTGATGGCGGCATTTGTGAATCTGGCGCTGTCCTTGTCGCAACTGTTGACTAAATGGCTGAATCAAGGCTTTGAGATCACGCGCGAAGTTCGCGATGCGGCGACCGGCCAGATCGTGACGCCTGCGGATTACAGCGAACTCGGCTGGCTATTGATCGTGGTGATGGGGCTGAGCTTCATGATGCCGGTCGCGGCGATCGTGTTCGCGAAACGCACTTTGCTAAGGGAACAGGGCTAAGCCTGGCCTTCCGGCAAAAAGCCGCCGGCCTGCATGCTCCAGAGGCGATAGTAATAGCCTTGCAGCGCCAGTAATTGATCATGCGTGCCGTCCTCGACGATGCGGCCTTGGTCGAAGACCAGAATGCGGTCGAGGTGGGCGATCGTCGATAGCCGGTGCGCGACCGCGATCACGGTCTTCTGCCTCATCAGCCGGGTCAGATTTTCCTGGATCGTTTTTTCGGTGACCGAATCGAGGCTCGATGTCGCCTCATCCATGATCAGGATCGGTGCATCCTTCAATATGACGCGCGCAATCGCGATCCTTTGCCTTTGGCCGCCGGACAGTTTGACGCCGCGCTCGCCGACCAGCGAATCATAGCCTTCGGCCATTGCCTGAATGAAGTCGTCGGCATGTGCGAACGCGGCGGCGCTGACGATTTCTGCATCGTTCGCATCGAGCCTGCCGTAACCGATGTTTTCCTTCAGGCTGCGGTGAAACAGTGTCGGGTCCTGCGGAATCAGGCTGACCTGTTCATGCAGCGATTCCTGCGTCACCTTGGCTATGTCGGCGCCGTCGATGTAAATTTTGCCCTGTTGCGGCTCGAAGTTACGCAAGATCAGGCTGACGAAAGTCGATTTTCCCGAGCCCGAAAAACCGACCAGGCCGACGCGCTGGCCGGGCTCGATCACCACATTCAGATTCTTGAAAACCGGTTGATCCGGATCATAGCCGAAGGTCACGCCCCGGAATTCGATGCGTCCTTCGGTCACCTTCAGCGCTTTTGCGCCCGGCGCATCGATGATTTCGTGCGGCTCAACGATCGTCTCGACGCCGTTCGCGATATTGCCGACATATTCGAAAAACTCCAGAAAATGGCGTGACAGATTGCGCGCATCGCCGATGATGATCAGCGCCAGGCCGACGCTCATCGTAAAATCGCCGACCCCGATCAGACCGTCTTGCCAGAGCGTCAGCGCATAATAAATCGTGCCCAGTTTCAACGCGGCGGCGGAGATGAACTGAAACCAGCGCACCCGTTCCATATACCAGAAAGTCCGGCGCGCGGCGTTCAGTTCGGTGTCCAAAAAACCTTGCAGATAATCGCGCTCGAATCGCTGACACGCGAACAGTCGGGCGTTCAGGCTATTCGTGACCGAATCGACGATCTTGCCGTTGGTCGTGCTGCGAATGCCGGCATAACTTTGCGCATAAGGCCGGCAGCGCGTGGCCAGCCAGAACGAGATCGCGACATACAGAAAAACCCAGGCGGTGACGCTTAGGCCGAGGCCCTGATGCACGCCCAGCAACAAGCCGGCGGAGACGCTGAAGGTGACCGTAATCGGCCAGAAATCGCACAGCACCGCCCAGGTCGTGTGGTTCACGCTGAGCGCGGTTTCGCTGATCCGGTGCGCGAGCGCGCCGGCGAAATGGCTGCTGAAATAGCGCGCCGAATGGCATTGCAGATAGGAGAACAAGGCGCTCGTCGTGCGCTGGCGCAGGCGGGGGCCGATCGTGATCAAGACCGCGCCGCTGGCCCGACTGCACAAAATTTCGGCGATATTCAATCCGGCCAGAAGCAGCAAGGGCTCCCGCAATGCGTCGAGCGTGGTCCGGGCATCGGGGAGGCCGTGCGCGACACCTTCCATGATAGTTTTGATCGCATAAGGCACCAGGATACTGCCGGCCGCCTGGCCCGTTTCGAAGATGAACATCAGCAATATCCAGCCCTTGAAGCTGGATAGGCAGTACAGGATGAAGGGGATTGTGCCGGTAGGCAAGGGCGGCGCTTCGGTGGCGCGGCGCCGCGTCCGGGCGAATAAGGTTTTAGGCATCAACGGCAGGTTTAGGGCTGGGCAAAGGTTAATTATACCTGCCCGCTGATTTCGATTGCCGGAATAATCGCGGTTTGAAAAGGATGAATCAAGGGGCTTTCAGGCGCTCGCGTAGCGCTGGTAAAAAGTCCGGCCCGATGTCCAGTTTAACCGGACTGTTTTTGAAAACGATTTTATAGACGTTATTTTCGCCGATGCGCGGCTCCTCGCGGCGTACATGTTGCAGATTAATCAGATTGCGCCGGTGAATTTGAAAAAAACCGTGCTGTTCCCATTCCTTCAGCGTGCCGTTAACGCCGTCCAGCACTTCGCCATTGACTAGGCCGATTTTGACTGTGTTGATGCCGTTATTTTTCTGGATATAAAAAATCTCGTCGATATCGAGGTATTCGGTGCAGAACAGCTTTTCGCCCGAAGGGTCGTCGATACGGTGGCGGACAGCGAGGCGTTCCGCTTGGGGTTTTGCGCTCGGGAAGTTGTGCCGTACCCAGTCGAGCGTTCGGTCTATTGCGGCGTTGTCAACCGGCTTGACCAGATAGTTGACCGGGAAGGACTGGAAGGCTTCGACCGCATGCTCCCGGTAGCCGGTCACAAAAACGATCCAGGGCTTTTTTTCCAGGCGCTGCAAATTCAGCGCAAAATCGAGACCCGCGCGCCGGCTTTCGGTCTGGATGTCAATATCGAGAAAAATGCCTTCGATAGCGTGATCGGCCTGGATCAGTTCCCACGCTTTGGCGGTGCCGTCCAGCGCACCGATCACCTCGATATCCAGATGCCGGCTGTGCAGCATCGCGGCCAATTCGTCGCGCGCCAATACCTCATCATCCACGATGATCACGCGCCGCTTGTTTACCATGGCTGACTCCTTTTCGGCAGTATTAAGGTGATTTCTGTTCCCATTTTTTCCTGACTCGTTATGTCGATTGTAGCGGCGCCGTCGAAGGAAATTTTTAATGTTTCATGCAATTGAAACAGGCCGTTGCCGCTGCCCCGTTCGGAATTGACAGGCTGTTTGCCCAGCAACTCCAGGCGGTTAGGCGCGATGCCGCGGCCGTCATCCTCGATGCTTAATGCCAGTTGTTTGCCGAGATCGGCGCCGGCAATCCGCAGAGTTAATATACCGGAGTGGCCGCGCCCGTGCAGCAGCGCATTTTCGGCGAGCGTCAGCAGGCTGCGCGGCGGTATCTGGCAGTCCAGCAATGAAGAAGGGATATCTTGTTCAAAGTGGAAGGCGCCTGGGAAGCGCAATTGCTGAAAATCGAGATAGTTTTCCAGTTGCTCCAGTTCCTGGCTCAGGCTGATCGAATTGGCTCTTGCAATCTGCCGGGTATCGTCGAGAAAGCGCGCCAGTTTGACCACATAATCGGAGGCTTGCTCGGGGTCGCGGCGGATCAGCGCCTTGATTGCATTCAGCGTATTGTTGATGAAATGCGGTTCGATCTGCGCGTGCAATGCCCTCAGTTCGGCTTGCTGCGCCTGCGTTTTCAGCCGGTCGCGTTCCATGTCCTGCATCACCGAGTGAAACAACAGGCAGCCCAGGCAATTGACCGTGATCTCCGGGACGATCGTTTCCCTGATCGTCGCAATGGCCAGAACGTGCGGGTCGCTTAGCGAAACGATCAGATATTTTTGCACAACCGTGCCGACCAAGACCGTCGCCAGAGTGCCCTGGCGGCTGTTGATATGCGGCCAAACCTGCTTTGCCAAACCCGCCCCCAAGCCGAGCAATACGGTCGAAATGCCGCTCGCTAAGCCGACGAAGCCGCCGAGCAGCCAGCGTTCGCCGCCCGCGATCAGGCCGGCGCCGAGCCCGGTCCAGGGGCCTCCGAACAGGCCGGCGGAAAGCACCAACATGTCGCGAAAACTGAGGATAGCTTGCATCTGTTGCAGGCCTGCCGGTTGCCTGGAGAGATATTCGATTACCGCGCCGTGCCGTCTGATGTCCAGCACGATGCCGTTATGGGTGCCGACGATCGCCAAGACGCCGAAATAGATCGCCGCGACCAGTCGGTGCCGCCAAGACTGGTTAACGCCGCGCATCGCCTGCTTGAACCAAGGCTGCCGGATCGCCAGATAAGTCACGACGATGACCACGCAGGCACGCTGCAAAAGTTCTGGCGTATTGACCAGCCAATGGAAGAATATGTCGATCGACGGAGTATTCACGGGCATAGAAGACACATAAAAAACGTTAGGTTTATATTAGCAAGTTTCTCCAATCAATGTGGGGTTTTCATCCGGTAAAGCCGGTATTTCGTCGCATATTTTAGGTCATTTGCGAGTAGGGGCGTGACGTGGCGTCAACTTGGGCGAATAATTGGCCTGACGCCGTCATGGCAAAATGAGTTTTTTGCGATACGGCCAATTAATCTAACGGGTTTAAACAGCCTAATTTTTTACAGCTGGAGGATTAAATGGGAAGTGTAGTCGCTATCAGTTTCGTCTCTGTGGTGTCCAAATTCGGGAGTCAAATGCAAGATTTGGCCGCGACTTTGTTTATACCCGGGATGTTGCTCTTGTTATATATCCTACTCAAGCCAAGCCGGCAAAGAAGCTATATTCAGGATTATCAGTTTGATTCGCATCTGAAAGACCGAGTTGCCTTAAAGCATCCGTCCTTGACTCCCAAGCAGATTGACCGAGTTTTCAACGGTTTAAAGGATTATTTTTATATATATGCTGCCAGGCCAGAGCCAAAATGGTCGCCATGCCGTCGCAAGTGGTCGACGATGCCTGGCACGATGGGTGCGTTTCGCAAATCTACAAGCTGTAGGTCAGTGGGCATACGCCCCTGACCATTCGATGCGATGCCTGGGTTTGAGGTATCAGCGCGGCAATGCCGCCAATATGGTTCGGGTTTGACGCGGATCGGGTATGTGCTTTGCCTGAAAACGCCTTACAATAGACGGCTTCAAACCCACACGAGGATTCTGTCTTGTCGGATCACAAGCCCTATAAAGTCATGTTCAGCGCCGGCGAAGCGTCGGGCGAACAGCATGCCGCGCATCTGTTTATCGAAATGAAAAAACTCCAGCCCGACATTCGCGGCATCGGCATGGGCGGTGCGAAGATGGCCGGGGCGGGGATCGACGTGCGTTACGATTCATCGCAAATCGCGGTGATCGGCGTGGTCGAGGTGATCAAACACTATGCTGAAATCCGCCGCGCGCTGAAGTTGATGCAGTCGCTGCTGGCGGCCGAGCGCCCCGATCTGCTGGTCTGCGTCGATTACAAGGAATTCAATTTCAAGCTGGCGACTTACGCCAAACGGATCGGCATCAAGGTGCTGTTTTATGTCAGCCCGCAGGTGTGGGCATGGCGGCCGGGAAGGGTCAAAAAGTACGGGCGGGTGATCGACATGATGGCGGTGATCTTTCCGTTCGAAACGGCGTATTACGAGGCCGAGAACGTGCCGGTGCGTTATGTCGGCCATCCCTCGGTCGACAGGGTCCGTCCGCACTACAGCAAAAGCGAGGATTTTCTGCGCTTCGGCTTGCATGCGGAAAACCCCGTCGTCGGACTGCTGCCGGGCAGCCGGAGCGGAGAAATCAAACGCATGCTGCCGGTGATGCTGGCGGCGGCCGCATTGATTGCGGAGCGTGTGGCGGGCGTGCAGTTTATCTTGCCGCAAGCCGGCTCGATTGCCGACGATGTGCTGCAAAGCTATCTGCAAGCCTCGAAGGCGAAAATCACGGTGATCAAGGATCAACCCTATGACGTGATGCAATGCTGCGACGCAATCATGACGACTTCCGGCACCGCGACGCTCGAAGTCGCCTTGCTGGCCGTGCCGATGGTCGTTTGCTATAAGTTATCGCCGCTGACTTACTGGCTGGGACGACTGCTGGTCAAAACGCCGTTCATCGGCCTGCCGAACATCGTGGCCGGCAAAGGCGTCGTAAAGGAGTTGATTCAACATGAGGCCAGCTCCGAAAATTTGGCCGCCGAGATCGGCCTTATCCTGACCGACACGGATTATGCGTTGCAAATGCGTGAGCATCTGCAAGGCGTCAAGGAGAGATTAGGGCAGGGCGGCGGTTCGAAAAACATGGCCGCGCTGGCGTTGGAGATGCTGGCCTCGGCGCCTAAAAATTGATATTGAAATTGGTCAGCCAGATGTGATTGGCGCCATCCGGCGCGCCGAAATTATTCACGTATTGAAACTGGTAGCCGGTATCGATATTGATCTTGGGCGTGATCTTGTAGCCAACCCCGACATAGCTTCGATTCTGGTTGATGCCCGGCTGGACCGAATGAGCCAGACGGCCGCTGTTGAACGAATTGAAATACACGAACAACTCGTCAGCCGCGATCAGATAAGTCTTTGTTTCGGGCAGCGTGTAGACAAAACGGAAACGGTGGCGCATCCGGAAGGCGGTATCCTCGTCCGCAAAAAAACGCTCCTCCAGGCGGAAGCGGTATTGAAAATTCAATTGCGGCGTCCAATTGTCGATCCATTGCACTTGCTGCATGAAATCGTGGGTGGCCAGGTCGAAGTCGGTGTCCTTGCTGTATTCGCCCTGCCAGGTGTAACCGAGCCAGAACTGCAGCTTATCGGTCAGTTTATAGCCCAGCAGGGGCCTGACGATGATCTGGCTGAATTCGCCGTTGTCGTGTTTCGTGCGCGGCGCCAACTCCAGAAACGCCAGATAGTTGCTGCCGCCGAAGTCGGTCTGATAGGTATTGCTGAGCCACATGCCCCAGTCATCTTTGACGGGGGCTGCCGTAGCAAGAGGGGATGCCGTGATCAGGCCGGCGATCAATGGAGTGAGTGAAGGTTTCCGCATGGCTGTACCCGTGTGGGTTAAAGTTTATGACGGCTTCAATGCGCGGTAATGCCTAAAATCAATATCAGGAAAGATATTATCCATGATTTCGAGCGCGGTCAGATAGCGCTCGTCGATGTTGCCCTTGCGCAGGCTGTCGTACAAATAATTGAAGCGGGCCAGATGGTCGGTGATGCGTTTGTTCGCGTACTCGGTCGTGGTGCCCGATTTCATGATGAACGGCCAGTCGGATGACTGGGCGAGCAGCAGCGAGCGGACCGCCTGATTGAACGCTCTTTCCTGCAAGGCATTGAGCGAGACGCCCTTCAGTTCGGAAACGAAGTCTTCCAGTTGCCTGGCGGCCTGATGCAGAAAGGGATAGATCCAGTCGTTCGTCTCGTTAATCCAGTAGCTCGAATAGCCTTGCGCGCCCCAGGTCGAGGCGGAAGGCGTCGCAACTTGCGGCGACGGGACTTGGGCTAAATAATCGCCGCAACTGACCGTCCGGATGCCGTTTGACTTTTCGCTCGCGATACGCAGCACCTGTTCGAGCCAATAGGGGCCTTCAAACCACCAATGGCCGAACAATTCGGCATCATAGGGGGCGACGACATGCGGCGGCCGGTCCATTTGTCCTGCCAGCGCGTCGATTTGCTGCTGCCGTTTTTGGATGAAATCGCGCGCATGCAGTTCCGCTTTCGCCCGCGCGGCTTTCGGGTTGTAGAGTTGCTTCGGTTGGTTTTCACCGGTTACCCGGTAATATTTGATGCCGGTATTCGCGCGGATGTGCCCGTCAAGAATATACGGGCCGATGTAGTCCAGGTCCAGATCGAAACCGATGTCGCGGTAATATTCGCGGTAATCGAAATCGCCGGGATAGCCCTGTTGGGAACTCCAGACCTGTTCGGACGATTCGGGATCGCGCGCAAACGCGGCAACGCCATTGTCGCAGGCCAGGGGCGCATAGACGCCGTTGACCGGCGGCTGGCTGGCGTTCAGCAGGCTGTGTCCATCGACGAAAAAATACGCGATGCCGGCGTCCTTCAGGTAAGTTTCGAGCCCCGGATAATAAGCGCACTCGGGCAGCCAGAATCCTCTCGGCGCGATGCCGAGGTGAGTGCGGAAGGTGTCGACGCCGATGTTGATTTGATTGCGCACCGCGGCCTCGCTGACGCTGAGCAGGGGCAGAAAGCCGTGCGTTGCGGCGGTCGTGATCAGTTCGAGCTTGCCGAGCGCCTGATGCTTGTTGAACGCGCCGAGCAAATCGCCGTGGTACTGGTTTTGATAGACAGCCAGCGCATGCCGGTAAAAGCGCCGGTACAGCCGCGCCAGTTTATTGAATTCCGGCGCTTTTCGGGTTCTGACGATTTCCTTCTCGGCCAGTTCGATCAGCTGGTGCAGATGTTTCAGGTAGCGGCTCTGCAAGAGCTCGTCGCGCAGCATCGAAATCAACGGCGGCGACAGCGACAAGGTCAAACGGTAGTCGATTTGATCGTCTTCGAGCCGGTCGAGCATGCCGATCAGCGGGATATAGCATTCGGTCATCGCCTCGAACAGCCAGTTTTCTTCGAAAAAGCTCGGGTGTTCGGGATGGCGCACGAAAGGTAGATGCGCATGCAGGACGATGCTGAGGAAGCCTTTTTCCATCGGCCGTCTCAGAGTCCGAGTCCCGAGGCGTGCCTGGACAGTGTATTTTGCTCGACGAGCGCTGCGGCTTCGGGAACCAGTTCCGCATCGATCCTGTTGTTTTGAAAAATGCTCATCAGTTCGCCATAAAATTTTTCAGATTCGCGGGCTAAGCTCGCAGGATCGCTGGGATGCAGTTTGATCGACCAGCCTTCCGGAAAATACGCGCCTTCCTGCTGAGTCGCGGCCAGGATGCCTTGGAGTTGGTGAACGGCAAATGCCGGTTCCTTGGCGGCCGCGGTTTGCTGAGCAGGATGCTCTAGCGCAAGCCGTTTCCTGTCCGGCGCGGTCGGTACATGCACCCTATTCGAGAGCGCGAGCACATCGAGGCTGTGGTCCGGATTCACCTTGCCCAAGGCGGCGGAATAGCTCGTATCATCGATCGGCAGGCGCACTTTTTTCCGGTTCGTGGGGCTGTCGGCGGGAATGTCGAACCAGATGTTCGAGCGGGTGATTTCCTCTGCCGCATCCGGTCGCCAGTAAATACGCAAAGTCAACGGTGGCTGTACATTCTTCTGATCAGGGGCAATCGGCGCGGCGCCTGTATTCCAGTAGGCATACAGGTGGTAGGGATCGACCGGTAGCAACAGCAGCTCCGGAGCGCCGTTGGCGGCTTTCGGCGCGAAGCGCTGGCTGATGTCCTGGCCAATCGTCTGTAATTCCAGATGGCTGAAGCCCCCGATTTGCGGCGGCTCGGCTAAAGCGGCGGCTGGCGGGGGGATATTCACATTGGCCGGCGGCCAATAATCCGCAGCGGCCAGCGAAGTCTTATCCGGAGAGAACTTAAGGCTGATCTCCGCGCTGATCGTCAGCATCTCATCCCGAGTCAGCTCGATGGGAGAGCGCGGTTCCACATCTTCTAAAGTCATCAACATGAATAAGACGGTATGTATACTTTACCGCGATTTTCTTTGCCGCGGCCGGCGAAATGGTCCATTTTCGGCCCTGTCCAGCGGGTACGCCCGCTGCAAAGGCAAAATTGTTGCAGCCAGTATAATCAATTTAGCCCGGCTAGCCAATTGATCCGGCCAAAAGTTCGGTTTTCCGGGGTTGGAAGGGAAGGGCGGGTGAGTTAAAACGCGCAGGTCTCGACCCGCCTTTCCTGGGCGAAGCCGAAAAAGATTCACCGATCACGGCTTCGCTCAACGGCATCACCCTGTCAAGACGCCATTTTCAACATGCCCATGCCGTTCGGTTTTTTGACGATCTGCAGGCGCGCCTTGAAGCGTTTTTGCACGCTTTCGACATGCGAAATCACGCCGACCGTTTTGCCGTGCTGTGTATGCAGGCTTTCGAGCGTGCTGATCACGCTGAACAAGGTGTCGGCGTCGAGGCTGCCGAAGCCTTCGTCGAGGAACAAGGAATCGACCGATTTGCCGTTGCTGGCCAGTTCGGAAAGTCCCAATGCCAAGGCCAGACTGACCACGAAGCTCTCGCCTCCGGACAGGCTCCGCGGCAGGCGGCGCGCGTTGCCCTGTAAGGTGTCCTCGATCTCCAGCGCGAGGCCTTTCTCGCTCGGCATTTTGCGCAGGTAATAACGGCCGCTGAGTTTTTCGAGCAAGGCGTTGGTCTTGCCGAGCAATTGGTCGGCGATCTTCTCTTGCACGCGGCGGCGGAACGCCATGCCGTTTTCGGCATGGATCAGTTGCTGCTCTTCGGTCAATGCCTTCACGAGCGCTTCCTGCTCTTCGTATTGAGCGTGCACCGCATCGTATTTGCTGTGCAGGCGCTCTTGCTCCTTCAGCAAGTTATCCAGATGCCGCACTTCGAAATGCGCGATTTCGAGTTTCTGCGAGACGTCGTGCACTTGTGCGCTGATGTCGTCGAGCGACAGCTCGGTGTCTTTTTCAAGCGCCGCGGCTTCCAGTTGCTGCCGGTTGCTTTCGAGCCTCGCCGACGTTTCGGCGGCCCGCTGGGCCAAAAAGGCGGCTTTCTGTTCCAGTTCGGGACGGGACGCCTGCTGTGTCAGAGTCTCCTTGACTTCTTCGACGCCCGAGAAATTGGCTTCGCGCATTTTGGCCTGGAGATTTTTCTCCAGCAAATTCACTTGCGCCTGCTTTTCGGCAAGCCGTATGCGCTCGGCCGCAATCAGCTTCTGTTTGTCGAGCAGCGCCAAGTGCAGCGCGATGCTTTCTTCCTTTTGCAGCTTGCGGCTGAACCCGGCAAGCTTTTCTTCCAAGCCCTTCAGTTCCTCGCGCAGCGCCTTGTCGCTGGCCGCCAGCGCGGTCAAGTCCTCCTCCAGACCCTGTTTTCGAATCAACTGGCTGTGATAATCGTGCCGGCGGCGGCTGAGCTTGTCATAAAACAGCTCTTCCTTGCCTTTGCCGGGCATTTTTTCGCCGATCAGGGCCAGTTGTTGATCGACCTTGACCGCCAGTTCCTTTTCTTCCTGAACCGCCGCGGTCAACGCATTGGCGACTTCAAACGGATCCTGCGGCTGAGCTTCCCGTTCCGCTTCGAGTTTCTGATAGGTGGCGGTCAATTGCTCGATCGCGGCGCCGCTTTTTACGAGTTGCGCCTTCAGTTTTTCGATGCCCTGAATCTTGTTCTTGTGCTTGCCGAGCAGAAAAGCGATTTCCTTGAATTGCTTGTCTTCCTCGTCATGGAGTTCGCCCATGCGATTGATCTGGTCGATCTCGAGGTTTTGCCCGATATTCAGCCGGTTGCGGAGCGTTCCCCACTGCGCCTGGATTTGCCGCGCCTTTTGATTCGTCAGCGCATATTTTTGCGCCAGCCTGCGCGCATCTTCGACCTCGATTTCCAGCCGCTCGGCCCTCGCGGTTTCGGAGCGTATCCGCGCCTGCTGATCGACCAGCGCCTTCTCGGAACTGCCGATGGCGGGCTGTTGTTTCGCGTAAGGATGCTGCAACGCGCCGCACAAAGGGCAGGGCTTGCCGTCGATCAGATGATGGCGGTCGGCCTCCATCCGTTTCATCATGTTTTCGCGGTAAACCGCGCCTTCGAGGATCAGCCGGATGTTCTCGTCGCGTTTGATCGTTTCTCGCAGTTCCGCGAGTTCGGCCGCCTGCGCATCCGGATCGGGCGCCGCGCTCGGCGCTTTTCTGAACAGCCCGAACAGGCCTGAGCCGTTGCCGCTCAGCTTCCGGTACTGTATCGCCAGATCCTGCAATGCCTTGAACGACTTGACGCGCTCCTGTTGTTCGCGGTGCAATTCGGCAAGGTCATCGGGCGTTCTGCCTTGCAGCAGCGCGGTGACGGTATTTTCCTCGGCGGCGATTTGTTCCTGCAAACGGGCGACGCTCACGGTTTCCTTGTCGATCGCGGCCTGCGTATTCCGTAGCGCCGCCGAAGCGTTCTTGGCCCAATCGTCGAACGCCTTTTGCTTTTGGCTCAGTTCCTTGATTTCCGCGCGCAGATTTTTGAGTTTGATCGTCTCGGGGAAGTTATCGACCAGAGGGGCATCGGCGGCATGCTGTTCGAGCCAGGCGTCGACCTCCTGCAAGGCGGCTTTCTTTTCGACGCCTTGCGCGGCCACGGCCTGCAATTTGCCGGTTTGCATCGAACGCGCCAGATCGAGCTGGCTCATTTCCCCTTGCAGGTCGTAAAGCGCTTGCTGCTGATTTTCGAGCGATTGGCTGCCTAAGGCTTCTGGAGCGATTGGGGGCTGATCGTAGCCGGCCACCAAGTCTTCCAGTTGCTTCAACTCGGCCGTCAACGCCGCCAATGCCGACTGGCTCTCCTGCACGGACTGAGCGCTATGCTGAAGCGCCTCCAGGTCATGCGCGAACGGCTTCAAATCCTGCAAGGTGTCCAGACGGGTCAGGATTTTTTGAATGCGGTCGTGCTCGTTTTCGAAGTCCTGCAATTCCTTTTTTTGCCCTTCGATCCGGCCTTGCAGGGCTTCGATCTTTTGCAGCGTGAGCTGCTGTTCCTGCAGGCGGCTCAACTCCGCCTGCAATTCGATAAACTGTTCGTTGAAGTCCTGTAAGTCATGCTCGGAGGCTTCCCGTTTCGCCGCGTCCATGATCGGCACCCGCGTCAGCTCCTGGTTGACCCGCTCCAGATTCTGCTTGGCCTCGGCGAGCCGGGTTTCGATATCGCGTTTATGATCCGCATAAATATCGCTGCCGACGATTTTTTCGAGCATGTCCATCCGCTCGCTGTCCAGCGCATTCAGAAACGCGGCGAAATCGCCCTGCGCGAGCATGATCGAACGGGTGAAATTGCGGAAATTCATGCCGGTGATTTCGGTCATCCGGGCATTGACTTCATGCGGCGTCGCCGCCAGGGTTTCTTCCTGTTCACTCAGACGCAGAAACTGCATTTCAGTCGGCAATAACTCGCCGCTTGCATCGCGCAGCACGCGCCAACTCGACCGGTATTTATCCAGGCCCAGCGCAAACACGATCTCGGAAAAACACTCGGCGGTATGCCGGGTCATCACATGCTCGGCCGGACGGTCGAAGCGGTAAGTCTCGCCGTACAAGGCCAGCGTAATCGCGTCCAAAATGCTGGATTTGCCCGAGCCGTTGGGGCCTGTGATCGCAAAAACGCCGGTGTCGGTGAATGGAGATTGCTCAAAATTGATCCGATGCTCGCCTTCCAACGAGTTGACGTTTTTGAAGTGAATGCTCAGAATCTTCATAGGTTATTGTTTTTCAATCGATGCAAGACGCGTGCAGGAGCGCATTTAGGATGCGCACATGATATACGATGAGACCATCCGAGAAAACAATCCTGAGGCTTTTTCTCGATGTGGCTTCATGAGTGCGCGTTGCCGCTTTAATACAGTGTTCAATCCACTTCTCGTCGTTATTCTTCCGCCGCCTCGTGATCGCCGCTCATCAGTTGCAGGGCCAGCTGATTGCCTGCCTCGACCAGCGGATGAATGATAAAATCCACTCCAAGCTGTTTTAATTGCTGTTTCTCTTCCGGGAAATAGGAAATCGTACCGATTTGCCCCCGGTAACCCCGCTTCCTAAGCTGGAGTGTGGCCGAACACCGGGCATCGAATTCCGGCAGGGTCAGTAAAATGCCTTTGACCCTATCCAGCGGCAGCCCTGTCCATAACTCGGGATCTTCCGCATCGCCATAAATCACGCGTTTGCCTTCGGCAAGCAGACGTTCTAAAACCGTGGGGTCGGCATCCAGCCCGACGACGCGTTTATCCTGCTGACTCAAGGTATGATAGGCGGAAACGCCGGTGCGTCCCATGCCGACGATCAGCCATTCCGCCAAACCGATGGATTCGGGCAGACGATCGGGGTGGTCGGATTTTTTTTCAAAGCGGATAAGAAAAGGCTCAAATCGTGAAAACAACTGGTGTGAATAACGGTTTAACGGCGCGGCGATTGCCAGAGATCCCGCTACCGCCAAGGCGATCGTGGCGTTCCACTCCGATGATAGCAAATTTGTCTTTACCACCGCGCCGGTGGTAATCAACGCGAACTCGCTGTAGGTCGTTAACGCGAGCGACGAGATAAAGGCCGTGCGGGCGCGCATGCCGGCCAGCAAAAACAGCCCGAAGAATAAGAGTCCTTGAAGCGGCAACACGCCCAAAAGCTCAAGCGCGGTGATGATTTGGTCTTTATTCGGCAACTCTGCCAAACCGATCTGCAGAAAAAAAGCGACCAGGAACACTTCCTTGAGGCTCCAGAGCTTTTCGGAGAGAACGTCGACCTGGTGATGGGACGCTAGCATGACTCCCATCAATAATGCGCCAATATCCGGCGAGATGCCGACACTTTCGGAGGAAACGCCTCCGGCCAGCGCCAGCGATACGCCGAGCAGCAGTTTCAGTTCGTCGGAACGGCTGGCATTGAGCAGGCGATGTCCGAGCGGGCGTAATAAAGGCACAAGCAACAAGGCGAACGCCCAGGGCGAGGGTTGTCTGCCGTCGGCTAATGCCAGCAGCGCGATGGCCACGACATCCTGAAGAATCAGAATACTGAGTACGTCCCGGCCATGCAATGAAGACAGCTCGCCGTTGTCCTCCAATACTTTGATCGCGAGTACGGTGCTGGAAAAAGCCAAACTGGTGCCCAACACCAGACCGCCCAGGGTTTGTTCGCCCAGCAGCAGAAAACCCAGCGCGGATATAGCGGTCACCACTAATAAATGCAAGCCGCCGACACTGATGACTTCGCGGCGTAACAGCGAATTCAATTTAATCTTTAGGCCGACGGTAAAGAGCAATAACTCGATGCCGATGTCGGCGATATGCGTTAAGGTGTGAGCCGATTCTATTCCGGCAACATGCAGCACATAGCCGGCGACCAGATAACCGACAAGCGGCGGAAATGACAAGCGGCTGGCTATCAAGCCAACGAGGTAAGCCGTCCCGACCCAAACTAATTCCATCATGATGCGTCAAATAAGCGGTTTAAACGAATAGCCGCAGCCCAGTAAGATTGTCTACGTCCGCTCTCGATTCTATCACTAAGCCTTCCACCATGTGCGGGTTGAAGCAAAAAAGTGGTTGTCGTCGTATCTGGACCTTTTTTTTCTTGCAGTGCAGTAATCCGTATTAGTTCTGATTGGATCTGACTCCGCTCCGGGTCTTCGAGACGGAGTCATCAACTAGTTAACCGTTGATTACTTCGTCGTCCATTTTTCGGCCAGCTGCGCTGAAAACTTGCCAAGATAAACGCCGATCACGATCGAAACCGAAATCACCACGAGCGGATTGCTGAATGAGACGCCAAGCAAAACGTCCTTAGTCATTTTGTCAGGCGTTTGCAGCAGATAGGCAAAGGTCATCGAATAACCGAACACGCTGGCCGGGATTGCGGATAATTGAGGAATGCTCGCGGCGAGACACATCACGATTACCGCAATGGTGACGGTTAAGGCCGCCATCAAAGGAAACCCGAGCAGCGCGTCGGACGGCACATTTATAAGCAGGAAGGCCGTTATCCAAGCCATCACGACGCCGAAAATACTACAGGTAATCGTGCCCTTGAAGGCGGCTTCATTCGCACCGAGTGCGAAATACGCCGCCCAAGGAATCGTTGCCGCCCAGATGAAAAAATATCCGCTGAGCGGGCCTACCGCAAAGAATGTCGCGGCGCCCGCCAAGATGCCGATACTGAAAGAAAGTGCTGTGAGATTGTTCATAGTGTGATTCTCCGAAGGGTGCCTCGACGATGTGATATAAATGGATTTCATAAGGGAGGCGGTCCGATGAAAGTCCAATCTTTTGCCTGTACTCAACAGGTGAGTCTTCTGCAGGCCGTCGGGATGGTACCAAATATTCCCTGTTAAACAAATAAATGCGAATGATTAATTCGGCCCTTTGAAGCTTTAAGCGGCGTCTTTGACTCTAAAATATTGAAAATAACTCGGGACGCGTGCAGGATGATTTCCCTAAAATTCATGTGTTTATTATTGCTCGCCCTTGTTGATTGAAACCGATTTCCTTGAGTTAGTCGAAAATCAACTGGCACTACGGGCAAGTCGCTGCCATGGAGGGAGAGCTTCAAGTTCGGCCATAGGCATACGCCATGCCGCTGACCCTGGATCAGGCGTTTTACGGCAGCCAGGCGGCGGTTGTTTTCGCCGACGCCGAAGGAATACCAGAACCCAGAACTTATAAACCAGTGATTATTTACAATAGTATTGGGGAAATCTGTAATGCTCGTCACGGCCTGGGTCCCGTATATCGGTTACGCTGCGTCGATTCACGGAAAATGATCTGCCCAAAGATTTGCAATAGTCAATAAGCCGTATCCTGTCGGCTAAGCGCGTTCCGCGGCATTGCTGTCGAAGAACAGATAATCAGGAACCGCCAATCAATTGCTCAGTCACAGTAAATATGCGCCACCAGCATATTCCAGAGGATGGCAAACCTTATTCCCGTTGCGAAATGAGCATAGACGGCAATACCGGATGAACTTTAAACGATTTAAAACTCAATCGATTATCCTTTATTTTGACGCGCAACCTTATGGGTTGCGCTACGGGTGGGCGGTGCTGACAGTCGCTATCGCCGCGATAGCAACACTCTATGTTCCCGTGATCGGCGAGCGGGCAGCGTTCTTGTTATTTTTTTTCGCGATTATCCAGACCTCTTTCTGGCTCGGACAGAACCCGGGTATTTTCGCGATGTTCTTATCCTTGATTGCAGTTAATGCTCTTATTTTGTTTCCGGCCTCGATTTTAAAGTCTTATGACGTTCTTATTTTAAATGCGGGCTTTTGCGTTTTATCCGCGGTTATCGTCGCCACCACCAGCCTTCATCGGAGGTTAACCGGGGCGCTTTGGGAAAGCCGGCAACGCTATGCCGGAATTGTCGAGTCGGCTTTGGACGCATTGATTACTATCGACGCCGATCAACATATATTACTCTTCAACGCCGCGGCGGAAAAAATGTTCGGATGTACGGCAGATGAAGCTGTGGGGGGATCTCTCGAGCGTTTTATTCCCAAGCGGTTTCGCCCCGCCCATGCCGCGCATATTCGCGCTTTCGGGAGTACCGGCGCCACCAATCGTAAAATGGGCGAACTGGCTGCTGTTAAAGGCCTGCGCGCCGATGGCGAGGAGTTCCCGATCGAGGCGGCTATTTCCCAGTGCGAGATAAATGGCGAGAAATCATTTACCGCCATCCTGCGCGATGTCACGGAGCGCGTGCGCGCAGATAGCGCTTTAAAGGAGCAGCTTAAGCTGCAGGATCAACTGACCAAGGTTGCAGCAACCGTGCCTGGGGTAATTTGTTCCTTCCTGTTGCGCCCGGACGGCTCCGCTTGCATGCCTTACGCCAGTCCGGTTTTCGAATCTGTATACGGACTCAAGCCCGATGCTGTAGCCAAAGATTTTAGTCCGATCTTTGCTCGCGTCCATCCCAGAGATATCGGCCATATCCATGAAACGATCGCCGAGTCTGCTCGTACTATGCAAACCTGGCAAGACTGTTTCCGCTACGACCATCCGACGAAAGGGGAAATATGGATCGAGGGGCACTCGATACCGCTACGCGAAGCTGACGGCAGCACTCTCTGGCACGGCTATATCCAAGATATTACTTGGGAAAAAAAGGCCGAATTGGAACGGCAAAAATTTATCTCTCTAGCCGATAATAGCCAGGAGTTCATTGGCATGTGCGACATGAACTTACTTCCCATCGATATCGAGGAAAGAAAACAGGCAGAGCAGCAAATAACTTTCTTGAACCGACATTTGCAGCGCCGGATAGAGGAAATGCAAGCTATTTTCGATACCGCGCCCATCGGTCTAAGCATCGCCGATGACACGACAGGCTGTCGTATCCGAGGTAATCCGGCTATTGAAAGGATGCTCGGCTTAGCGCCAGGCAGCGAACTGTCCATGTGTGAAGAGGCCCCGGCCGCTATTGGTGCAATACAGAACGGACGCGAGCTGGCAGTCGATGAGCTGCCAATGCAGCGCGCTATGCGTGGCGAAACTGTCACCAACCAGATCATGGATATCATCCGTCCTGACGGTCAGGTCGTTACGGTGCTTAGCAATGCATCGCCCTTATTCAATGAAGAGGGATTTCCACGCGGCGCGGTCGGCGCTCTTCTGGACATCACGGAGCTGAAACGGGTCGAAGAATCGTTAACGAAGAGCCAAATTCAGCTTCGGACCCTCATCGAGCAGGCACCTCTCAGTATTGCGATGTTCGACCGTGAAATGAACTATCTGGTCACTAGCCGACGCTGGATCGAAGAGTTTGGGCGAGGGTACGATGATCTGACGGGACGTAACCATTATTGGGTTAATCCGGATATTTCCGCCGAGTGGCGAGAGATTCACGTTAAAGCACAAGCCGGGGCGTTTCTGAAAAACGACGACGACTTATGGATCCAAGCGGACGGAAGCCGGCATTGGTTGCGTTGGGCGGCTTATCCCTGGACAAACCAGGAAGGAGAGATCGGCGGCATTATTATTTCCTGCGAGGATATCACGGCACGCCGAACAGCCGAGGAAGAATTGCGCACAGTCCAGACGCGACTCGCTATTGTCGTCGAAGAGGTGAAAGCGGGTTATTGGGACTGGGATCTGAATACGAGCACCGTCTACTTATCGCCTGAATGGAAGCGGCAAATCGGCTTTGACGAGAACGAATTGCTCAACCGCTGGGAAGAATGGGAATGCCGCTTGCATCCCGACGACCGGGCATCGGTGTTGGCGGTCGCTGAAAACTATATCTCAGGACTTCTGCCGGTCTTCGAATTGGAGTTCCGTCTGCGTCACAAGGATGGCTTGTACCGCTGGATTCACTCTCGTGGCGGATTGTTGCGTGACCCCAATAACCGTCCCTATCGTATGCTGGGAATAAATTTAGACATTACCGACTACAAGAAGCAAAAGGAATTGAGTGAGCGGCGCGATAAGATGGAGCAATCGTTCCGGCTCTATGTTGTCACCCAAACGGCGGCTGCCATAGCTCACGAACTGCATCAGCCACTGGCTGCGATCTCCTCTTATGCCGAAGTGGCGTTACATATGCTGCAAGCCGGCAACCAGAATCCGGAAAAGCTCGGTTCTCTTATGGAGATTTGCGCCCAGCAAGCACAGCGTGCCGGGGGCGTTATACGGCAATTAATGACGGTATTGCATAAAGACGAGGCCCTCAGCGAGTCGATAGATATCAATCAATTGGCCCGGGAAGCACTCGAGCTAGTCAAGGCGGCCGGACATTTAGGGGTTTTTAGCATAGAACTGAATCTCGCCGCGGCCTTGCCGCCGGTCTGGGCCAATAGTCTGCAAATCGAAAAGGTGCTGATCAACTTGTTACGCAACGGCTTGGAGTCCATGCAGGAAAGCGGATTAAGCGCCGGAACGATCACCCTAACAACGCGTAGCACCGATGACACGCCGGCCATGGCGCAGGTGACGGTGCGTGACGGCGGAAAAAGCGTGACGGACATCGCCATCTTGAAAAACATGTTCCAACCCTTCTACACGACCAAACCCCAAGGTTTAGGTATGGGCCTTGCTATCAGTCGCGCCTTGATCGAAGCTCACGGAGGAAGAATGTGGGCTGAGCAAAACGCCGGTAACGGCATCAGTGTCCACTTTACCTTATCCTTCGTGACATGAGCACTCAATTCTGTGTTTTTATCGTCGATGACGAGTATGTGATACGCCATAGCCTTGGGCTGGTTATGGAAACCGCAGGTTTTGCTTACCAGACTTTCGAGAGCGCCGAGGACTTTCTGCAAAACTATTGTCCGGGCCAGCCTGGCTGCCTGCTACTCGACTTCAACTTGCCGGGCTTGAACGGTCAAGAATTGCAAGTCGAACTCATCCGCCGCAAGATACACCTGCCGATTATTTTCCTCACCGCTTATGGCGATATACCCATGACGGTCCGAGCAATCAAGGCCGGAGCGGTCGATTTTCTGACGAAGCCCGTTCCAAACAACCTGTTGATCGAGCGGATACAGGCAGTGCTGCAGCGCGAAACACAGATATCCGAACAGACTTTGGCGGAACAAGCTCTCTGTATGCGCCTATACGGTCTTACCTCCCGCGAAATGGAAATCATGTCTTGGGTTGTGGCGGGTCATTCCAATAAGGAAATCGCTCGGCAACTAGGCATCAGTCACCGTACCGTCGAAATTCACCGTGCACGGATCTTAAAAAAAACCGGCACAACGAATCCCCTGGAACTGGCCCGCCTGTGCGAAGCCAGCCATCTTCCACTCTGACTCGAGTCCCCGGATCTTGCTATTTTGGCTATAAATTGCTTGCGCCGAGATAATTAAGCTTAATTGCTAAAATTAGGCTTTCACCCTCTCGCTCGTGAACCGGCAAATGTATGAATGCACCGTACTCCGCTGGTATTGAATAAGTGTCCTTATGTACGTGCTCGCACGTATTTTATCGCTCACTGATATACGGTTTAATTTATCCCACTGGCGATGCTCGCTCGACTCAAACTTGCCAAAAAAGGAGTGGGTTATTCGTTAAGATCGAATGCACTTCTTGGTAGGCGGGGAAGACGAGTTTCTTTTCCTGTGGCGAGGATCATCCTATATAGGATGCATCCGGTTTTGATTCATTTTATTACAAGGGTAACGACTCAATGGATGCGGATTATGATATTTTCGAGATTGTCGCAGTCATACGTGATTTCTGGCTCGTCGATGCGGAGTCTTATCAGCGAAAGTATTGCACCAACCATGGCCAGACCTTGGCTCCCGGCTATTATGTCGTCAACTGGCCGGAACACATTCGGGCAAGGCGATTTAACGATCACGCCGCATTTCATGGGCCGTTCAAATTTCGCAAGGAGGCGCAAGTGGCCCTTGAGTGGATGCATAAGACGAGGGAACTTCTTTTGACAAGATTCTCCGAGGTATCGTCTGCTGCCGCTTTGAACGCTACCCCAATGGAAGTGAAGAAACTCTGATCGTAAAGGCTATTTTGCACTGTTCTTTGTCGGTTTTGGTGTATACCTTACCCGACTTCCACAATCGGCCGGATTTCGCAGGCCACCCCAGAGATAAAAACGCCCCTCGGCGCCATTCACCCCATGAGCCCCGGACGTCTTCTAATCCTTTCCTGACGGCCAATTCGGCGACCCCGCCAATGCGCAGGAACGTAGAAATTCGGCGTTTTTGGCAGAAAAGAATCGCCATAGCTACCTCGGATGAATTATACTCGCCGCCGATTAGGTGCTTTGGTGCGTGTTCTCTGTGCCAGAGTTAAACGGGAAGTCCGGTGCGATGGTTATTTTTTCCATCTACTCCGGCGCAGCCCCCGCTGCTGTAAGCCTGATGAATCGTCTTGATGCCACTGCGCGTTTCGCGTGGGAAGGTGGGCGAATTCAGATGAAGGTGAGCCAGAAGACCGGCCTGATTCGACTGTATGGTTGCTGACTCTCGGAGGGAGAGCGCAGGCCGGAGACATCCTATATCCGTCTCTGTACGCGTATTCTCTAATCCAGTCTGCTCCCGAAATCCATTTTGAATCGAGGAGACTGTCATGTTTATCCAATCCCCACTCCCAACGTTGGCTAACGCGCTCGATGCGCGGGTCTTGACCGGCATGGCCATGCTCCTATTGGGCGCTACTCTGGTACTGGCCGTAGGTTTTGCGCCGCTAACCGAGGTGCACAACGCCACCCACGACACCCGCCACGCCACCGGCTTTCCCTGCCATTGATGGCCGGCATGCTCCTCCCGCGCATTATTTTGTCCGCCGGAATTTCGGGGATAGTGGCCGCCCTTTTGCTGGCGCTGATGCAAATTCTGTGGGTGACACCGCTGATCCTCGAAGCCGAAACTTATGAAACCGCGGCGGAATCGCTAGCACATACCCACATCGCCGACGCTACCGCCGGGCACGAGCATCCGCAGCAGGCCTGGCAGCCCGAAGACGGCTGGCAAAGAACCCTGGCGACAATCAGCAGCAACGTGGTCATGGCCATCGGTTTTGCATCGATGTTGACCGGCGCCTATTGTTTGCGGCGGCCGCCTGGCTGGGTTATCGGGTTCGGCTGGGGATTGGCCGGTTATGCGGTGTTTTTCGCGGCGCCAAGTTTAGGTCTGCCGCCGGAATTGCCCGGCACGACGGCCGCCGACCTGCTGGCTCGACAATATTGGTGGCTGGGTACGGTCTGCGTCACGGCAATCGGGCTGGGCTTGCTGTTTCTGCAAAGCAAACCCATGCCGAGACTGGCAGGCGGTTTGCTGTTGCTGAGTCCCCATCTGCTCGGCGCACCGCAGCCGGCGATGGCAGAAAGTCTGGCACCTGAGGCATTGCAAGTTCAATTCATCCAGGCGTCAGCGCTCAGCAATCTTGTGTTCTGGCTGGTATTGGGCAGCGTGTCGGCGGCTTTGGCCATCCGTTTCGGTGTGGGTGATGAAAACCAAGGCCTGGCATCGCCGGAGAATCGGCATGGCTAAAGTCTGGTTTGTCGGCGCCGGCCCCGGCGATCCCGAACTGATTACCGTCAAGGGACAGCGCTTACTGGCACAAGCCGGCGCGGTGCTGTATGCAGGATCCCTGGTCAATCAGGCCGCAACGCTGTACGCACCGGCTGGCAGCCGGGTTCGCGATTCAAAAGACATGACGCTGGATGACATCACCGCCTGGCTGATCGATCAGGCCCGTCAGCATGACACCGTTGTGCGTCTGCAAACCGGCGATCCCGGGCTTTACGGCGCATTGACCGAAATGGTCAGACCGCTGGATCAGGCCGGCATCGATTGGGCTGTCGTGCCGGGAGTTTCCTCGGCACTGGCTTCCGCCGCTGTGGCCGGCGAAACGCTGACGCTGCCGGAAGTCACGCAAACCGTGATTTTGACCCGTGTCTCGGGGCGCACGCCAATGCCGCCCGGCGAAGAACTGGAAGCTTTGGCCGCCCATCGCACCACGCTATGCATTTTCCTGTCGATTACCTTGCTGGCCCATGTGCAAAAAGCCTTGCTGGCGGCCGGCTGGCCGGCGGATGCGCCGATTCTGGTCGTGCAAAAAGTCAGCTGGCCCGGCGAGGAAAAAATCGTGCGCGGCACCTTGCAAGATATTCGCGACCGCTGCCGGGCGGAAAAAATCAACAGTCAGGCGATGATCATCGCCAGCCCGGCGTTAGGCGCCCGGTATTGGCCTGAGATCCGACATTCCAAACTCTACGATGCCGGGTTTTCGCATCGTTTTCGTAAAGCGAGCAAACCATGAATCCAAACATGCAAGCACAAACCATCCTGCTGGTCGGCCACGGCTCGCGTGAAGTCTCCGGCAATCTGGAAATTCAGGCGTTTGCCGAGCAGTGGCGCGCCCGCGAACCGCAACGCCGCATCGAAGTCTGTTTTATTGAATTTGCCGATGTGCTGCTCGACGACGGCTTGGATCTCGCCGCACGTCACGGCGGCCAGGTCGTCGTGGTGCCGTTGATCCTCAACGCCGCCGGCCACGTCAAGATGGAAATCCCCGAGTATATCGAACATGCCCGGCTGCGCCATCCGCATGTGGAGTTTGTCTATTGTCGCCATCTCGGCAGTTGCGAGGAAATCCTGACCATCCTGCAGCGCAATTTGCGCAAAGCGATGCACACACTGGATGTGCCCGACCCGCGCAATACCGGCGTGATCGTGTTGGGGCGCGGTTCATCCGATCGGGTTGCCAACGGGGAAGTCGCCAAAATGGCGCGGTGGCTGTACGAAGAAACCGATCACGATTTGGTGGACATCGCTTTTACCGGCATCACCCATCCGCGTCTGGAGTCGGTGGTGCAGCGTCAGATCAAACTGGAGATGCGGCAAATCATGGTGCTGCCGTTTTATTTGTTCACCGGCACCCTGATCGAACGCATTCGCCGCCAGGTGACGCGTTTGCAGAGCCAGTATCCGCATGTCCACTTCGTCCTCGGCCCGTATCTGGGTTTTGAGGACGAGATCTACCGCTTACTGGAACAGCGCATACAAGAAGCCACGGCCAACAGCCAGCCGGTGATGATGGAATGCGATGGCTGCAAATACCGTGAATTCGCCGCCGATCATGGCCTGGGTCCTCACCATCATGCCTGAGGCCGTAGCATGAATCACAACACCATCACCGAACAACTCACCGACGCCGGCCGCCGCATCGAGCACGATTCCTTTGCGATCGTCGATGCCGAAGCCGGTCCGCACCCCTATCAGGCCGATGAATGGCAGGTGGTGCGGCGGATGATCCACGCCACGGCGGATTTCGAATTCAACGGCCTGACCCGGTTCTCGCCCGGCGCGGTCGCTGCCGGCGTGCAGGCCCTGCTGCATGGTGCGGCAATAGTCGCCGACGTGGAAATGATTTGCGTCGGCCTGTCCAAGCCGCGGCTGAATCATTTTGGCGTAGGCACCCATCAGTTTATCGCCGATGACGATGTGATCGCCCAGGCCAAAGCGGAAAACAGCACGCGCGCGGTACAGGCGATGCGCAAGGCGCAACGGTTGAATCTGCTCGACGGCGGCATCGTTGCGATCGGCAACGCGCCGACTGCGTTACTGGAAGTGGTGCGCATGGTGCAAGAGGACGATCTGCGGCCGTCCCTGGTGATCGGCATGCCGGTCGGTTTCGTCTCGGCGGCAGAATCGAAGGCGCTGCTCAGTGAAATCGCCACCATCCCCTGGATCGTGATCGATGGCCGCAAAGGCGGCTCGACGCTCGTGGTGGCGGCCATCCATGCCTTGCTGGCCTTGGCCGAAGCGCAACAATCGGCGCGGGACTGACAGGCAGCGTGGAAAAAAAAGCCAAAGGCACCCGCAAAGGCTACACCACCGGCGCCTGTTCGGCCGCGGCGGCGCGGGCGGCGGTATTGGGTCTGGTGACTGGCGCGGTGCCGGAAGCGGTCGATTGCGAGTTGCCGAACGGCCAACAGGCGCGGTTTGCCGTGAGCGATGCGCATTGCGACGGCCTAAACGCGCATGCCGTGGTGATCAAGGATGCCGGCGACGACCCGGATGTGACCGACAAGGCGCCGTTGACCGCCGATGTCCGTCTGCTGCCGGATGCGCCCGGGGCCGTGATATTGAAGGGCGGCGCCGGCGTCGGCACGGTCACGATGCAAGGCCTTGGACTCGAAGTCGGCGGGCCGGCAATCAACCCGGTGCCGCGCCGCAATATCGAAGCCAATATCCGTGCCGCCGCCGCGCAGTTGTTGGAACAGTGCGGCCTGGAAGTGACGATTTCGGTGCCGGGCGGCGAGGACATGGCCAAAAAAACCCTCAATTACCGGCTGGGTATCGTCGGCGGAATTTCGATCCTGGGCACCACCGGCGTCGTGCATCCTTATTCGACCGCGGCGTTTCGCGCCAGTGTGATTCAGGGCGTCGAAGTCGCGGCCAATCAGGGCCAGCCGATCGTGGTGCTGACCACCGGCGGCCGCACCGAAAAATTCACGATGCGCGAATTGCCGGAGCTCGCGCCGGCCTGCTTCGTGCAAATGGGCGACTTCTTGAAATACGCATTGGATACGGTGGTCAAGTGCGGCATACGTGAAGTCGTGATTGGCGGCATGGTCGGCAAACTGACCAAGATTGCGCAAGGCGAGACCATCACTCATGCCAATCGCAGCGCGGTCGATACCGATTTGCTGGCGGAGATTGCCGCCGACATCGGCGCTCCGTCCGAGGTCTGCAACGACATCCGCCATTCGGAAATGGCGCGCTATGCCAGCGAGCGGATGGAGGAACTGGGCCTGATCGATCCGTTTTATCGGGCATTGGGCGAACGCGTCATCCGAACCTTGCACGGCCGTTATGCCGGCCAATTTCATTTACGGGTATTGATGTGCGATTTCGATGGCAACAAGCTGGCCGAAGCGGCCGGAGAGGTATGAGATGACAGAGCCCTGCCGGATCATCGGCGTACTCGATAGCGGCAGCCGCAGCCTGACGGCCGAAGCCTTGACGCATCTGAACAGCGCCGAGGTTGTGATCGGCGGCCAGCGGCTGCTGGCCTTGCTGGCCGATGCGATTGCGCCGGGCGCCGAATGTCACGAGTTGACCGGCCAGTTGAGCCGGGTGCCGGCCTGGATCAGCGACGCGCAAAGCGCAGGAAAAAAAGTCGTGGTTCTGGCTACCGGCGACCCGCTGTGTCACGGCATCGCCGGCTTCCTGATCGGTAAACTCGGCCACGGCAACGTGGAAGTCCTGCCCAACCTGTCGATGCTGCAACTGGCCTGCGCCCGACTGGGACAGTCGTGGCAGTCTGTGCGCATCGGTTCGGTGCACAGCCGCGATGCCGGCGAATGGACCCCCGGCGCCGATGCCCAACATGGCTTGTACGAGTTGCTGCAATTGCTGCGGCAATCGCCGCTGACGGCGGTGTTGACCAGCCCGGACAACACGCCGGACCGTATCGCCCGCATGCTGCAACAGGAAGCGCCGGCCGCGCATTATGACATCGCGGTGGCCGCCCGGCTGCTGCAAGCGGACGAACACATTTCCGGTTGGCTATCCGTCGATGAAGCCGCCGGCCGCCGTTTTGCCGATCCGAATATCGTTTTGATTCGGCAAAAACGTGACATGGATGAAGCGCTGTTTGGCCTGCCGGATGCGCGCTTTCAACAGCGTAAACCCGACAAAGGCCTGATTACCAAACGCGAAGTGCGCGCGGTATCGCTGGCGCGGATGGCGCTCAAGCCTGACAGCATCGTCTGGGACATCGGCGCCGGTTCCGGCTCGGTGGGTCTGGAAGCGGCGCGGCTGTGCGCGCGAGGCCATGTCTACGCGATCGAAAAAAACGCCGACGATACCGCCATCGCGCTCGCCAACCGCGCCAGTTTGCGGGTCAGCAATTACAGCCTGCGCCACGGCCGTGCGCCGGACGGCCTCGAAACCTGGCCCGACCCCGACGCGGTATTCATCGGCGGTTCCGGCGGCGAGTTGCGCGAACTGATTGCGCTCTGCCTGCAACGCTTGCGCGATGGCGGCCATTTGGTGATGAACTTTGCGACGATCGAAAATCTCGCCGCGGCGGTGGAAGCGCTAAAAGCCGCCGGAGCCGATTGGGATGTCTTGCAACTACAAGCCGCCCGCAGCAAACCGATACTGGACATGCACCGGCTACAGGCGGAAAACCCGATCTGGATCGTGGCTGCGCAACCCGGTAGCGAAAAAAATACGGAAGACACCCATGACTCAAAGTAACGGCCGGCTGTTCGGCGTCTCGCTCGGTCCCGGCGATCCGGGCCTGATCACCCGGCGCGCCTGGGAATTGCTGCAGCGTAACGATTGCCACTGGACTTATCCGGTCCGGCGCAAGCATGCCGAAAGCCATGCGTTGCAAATCGCCTTGCGGGGTGGTCTGCCGCTGCCGGCAGAACACACGCCGCTGATTTTTCCAATGACTCACGATGCCGAGATTCTGGCCGGTTACTGGCTGCGCGCGGCCGAAACCGTGCTGACGCAACTGCATAGAGGCCGGGACGTGGTGTTTATGGTCGAAGGCGACGCGTCCACCTATTCGACTTTCGGCCATCTGGCGCGCACAGTAGAGTCCCTGGATGCCGCCTTAGTCATCGAAACCATCCCTGGCGTGCCTTCGTACAACGCCGCCGCCGCGCGGGTGGCGATGCCGCTGGCCGACACCGACGAGACCGTCGCGATCGTGCCCGCGAGTTACGGAATCGACATGGTCGAACGCCTGCTGAACGATTTCGACACCCTGGTGTTACTGAAAGTCAAACCGTTGCTGGACGACATTATCGAACTGCTGCAACGTCGCGATTTGTTGTCCCAGGCCGTGTTTATCGAAAAAGCCGGCACGCCGGAAGAGCGTGTCGAACGCAATGTCGAGCGCTTGCGCGGCGAAAAGGTCAACTACCTGTCATTACTGCTGATTCGCAATCCGCACCGCCAGCGCGGCGACATCATTCGCGGCTGCCGCAAAAAAACATCGAATCCGGAATAAACATGAAAGCAATACAAGAACCCCGCGTCGTGCTGGTCGCGATCACCAAACACGGCCTGTCGCAAGCCTTGCAGTTGGCCGCAAAACTGCCCGACGCGCATCTGGCGGTCTCGGAAAAATTCGCCGCCGGCTTGCCGGCCATCGCCAACCCCATCGAGGTGTTGCCCGGCGCATTGAGCGCGAATATCGGCATGCTGTTTGCGCGCTACGACCAGGTGGTGATGTTCATCTCGCTGGGCGCGGTGGTGCGGCTGATCGCGCCGCATCTCAAATCCAAGGACGAAGATCCCGGCGTGGTGGTCATCGACGATGCCGGGTGTTATGTGATTCCGGTGCTGTCCGGTCATGTCGGCGGTGCCAATGCCTTTGCCGAACACCTGGCCGCCTTGCTGGAGGCGCAAGCGGTGCTGACCACGGCCTCCGATGTCGGCAAGACCATTCCGGTAGACATTTTGGGCCGGGAGTTGGGCTGGCAGGTCGAGGCGCCAAAAATCAACATCACCCGCGTCTCGGCGCATGTGGTCAACGAAGAACCGATCGCTTTCGTGCAGGAAGCCGGCGCGCTTAACTGGTGGACTCGGCCGACACCGCTGCCGGGCAATATTCATCTGTTCGAACGTTTCGAGGATGTCGATCTTGACCGCTACCGCGCCGTGTTGTGGGTCACCCGACGCGACATCGCTCAGGCCTGTTGGGACGATCTCGCCGAACGCTTGGTGGTGTATCGCCCGCCGGCAGGACAAGATTGATGGCCGTGATGCTGGGCCTGGGGTGCGACCGCGATACCTCCTTGTCCACAATACAAGCCGCCGTCGATCAGGCTTTGGCCTCGGCCGGTCTCGACCTGTCCGCCGTTGCCGGCATAGCGACCATCGACAAAAAAAACGACGAAGCGGCGATACTGCAGCTGGCTGCCGACCACGGCTGGCCCTTGCATTTTTATAGCGCCGAACGATTGACGCAAGTGCCGGTGCCGAATCCGTCGGAAACCGTGCGCAAATACATGGGAACGCCGGCGGTTGCCGAGGCTGCCGCGTTGCTGGCGGCCAATGCGACGATGCAGGCGTTGCTGCTGGAGAAACACAAATACCGCGGCGCAGACGGCAAAAACGCCACGGTTTCGATTGCAAGCATCAGAAAGGGTTAAATGAAAAAAGGCAAAATTCTGTTGGTCGGCTTCGGTCCCGGCGCTCCGGAACACATGAGCCATCGCGCCCGCGCCGCCATCGCCGAGGCGGATGTGGTCATCGGTTATTCCACCTATATCAAACTGGTGCAGGAACTGCTCGACGGCAAGGAAGTGATCCGCAAGGGCATGACCGAGGAAATCGATCGCAGCGTCGAAGCGTACGAGCAGGCGCGGCAAGGCAAAACCGTGGCGCTGATTTCGTCGGGCGACATCGGCATTTACGGCATGGCGGGCCCCACTTACGAAGTGCTGTTCCAGGCCGGTTGGACGCCGAGCAGTGAGATCACCGTCGAAGTGATTCCCGGCGCAACGGCGTTGAATGCCTGTGCGGCGCTGGTCGGCGCACCGCTGACCCACGATTTTTGTTCGATTTCGCTGTCGGATTTGCTGACGCCCTGGCCGGTCATCGCCCGCCGCCTGGAAGCGGCGGCGCGTGCCGATTTCGTCGTCGCGCTGTATAACCCCAAAAGCGGCCGCCGCACCCGGCAGATCGTCGAGGCGCAACGGATTATGCTATTGCACCGCTCGCCGGATACGCCGGTGGCGATCGTCAAATCGGGCTACCGCCGCCGGCAGGCCATTCAAATGACTACGCTGGCGCAGATGGCCGATTGCGAGATCGGCATGCTGTGTACGGTATTGATCGGCAACAGCAGCACCTTCGTCCGCGAAGGTTTGATGGTCACGCCGCGCGGCTATGCCAACAAATACGATACATTAACCCGCGAAGCCAAAAACGGGGAACAGGCCGGGCGTTCGCTGGCGATGGGCCTGAACGGTTGGCATGCCTGTGTGCGTCGTCATTTGCGGGAAAATCCGGCGGTCACTCTGCGCGAAGCCGGTGCCCATTTCGACGCGCCTCCGGGCGAATTGCTGGCGGCCATTGCCGAAGCCCGGCCCGATGACACCGCGGGCAACATGCAGGCCCGGCTGATCGCGGCCGAGCATCTGGATAGGGTGCTGACAGCAGCCAGGGACTGGGGCAGGCTCAGGGCCGTGGTGCGCAGTGACGCGGCCATCGCCGAAGTGCTGCTGGAAGCAAAAGATTTTACCCGCAAAGGCTCATGGCTGAATCTGGCCGGCGAGCATTGTCATTTGCATGTCGATACCGGCCGCATCGCCAGCGCCTGGTTTTTCAGTCAGGCCGGCCAACAGTGCGGCCTGTATTTTATCGACGCCTGCGGCGCATGGATCTGTTCGCTGTTGCTGGTTAAATCGGGCGATCGCTTCGACCAATGCGCGCTCGACAGTTTCCAGCAAGCCTTTGAACAGTACGGTCAAGCGCTCGATAGTGGTGTTACAGATAACGAATCCGAGGAGATTACCCGCGATGAATGACATGCCGTTACCGGAAAAACCCAAAATGGGCGATTACAAACGCCATCTGCTGGTCTGTACCGGCCCGCGCTGCACGCAAGACGGCGAATCGCAAGCGCTGTTCGACAGCCTGGGAGCAAAATTCAAGGCGGCGGGACTGGATCAGGGGGCGTTGCGGGTCAAGCGCACACGCACCACCTGTTTTGCCACCTGTAAGGCCGGGCCGATCGTCTGCGTCCAACCGGACGGCATTTGGTATTACCATGTGACCGCCGTCAATCTCGACCGCATCATAGAGCAGCATTTGCTCGGCGGCGTGCCGGTCGAGGAACTGATTTTTCATCGCGGCCCCGGTTGCGAACATGGCTGACAGCACGCCTTGATGAAAATATCAAGAAATTTCCGAGGCATGGGTGTTCCAAATCGATGGACATTCGGAAATCAAAGGCCGACACCCAATAAATAACGGCTCCGCTTCATGGTGAAACGGAGCCGGAATAACACTCTGACTTACGCCGCCTGATCCAGCTTGAACGCCGCGTGCAGCGCCCGGACCGCCAGTTCCAGATATTTCTCGTCGACGACGACCGAGATCTTGATTTCGGAGGTCGAGATCATCTTGATGTTGATGCCTTCGGCCGCCAGCGTCTGGAACATCGTGTTCGCGATGCCCGCGTGCGAGCGCATGCCGACGCCGACGATCGAAATCTTGACGATATTGTCATCGGCGGTGACTTTTTTCGCGCCGAGTTCCGCGCAGGTTTTTTCGAGCGAGGCCTTCGCGCGCTGAAAATCGTTCCGGTGCACGGTGAAGGTGAAATCGGTCGTTTCGTCTTCGGCGATGTTTTGCACGATCATGTCGATTTCGATATTCAGATCGGCGATCGGGCCGAGGATTTTGGAGGCGACGCCCGGCTTGTCCGGTACCCCGGTGATCGTGAGTTTCGCTTCGTCCCGGTTGAAGGCGATGCCTGAAATCAATGCGCTTTCCATTTGTGTGTCCTCATAGGTAATCAGCGTGCCGTTACCTTCTGTAAATGATGATAATACGCGTAATGCCACGTTATACTTGCCGGCGAACTCGACCGAACGAATCTGCAACACTTTCGAGCCGAGGCTGGCCATTTCGAGCATCTCTTCGAAGGTGATCCGCTCAAGCCGGCGCGCCTTCGGTTCGACGCGAGGGTCGGTCGTGTACACGCCGTCGACATCGGTATAGATCAGGCATTCGTCGGCTTTCAACGCCGCCGCCAGGGCGACTGCGGTGGTGTCGGAGCCGCCTCGGCCCAGGGTCGTGATGTTGTCCTCTTCATCGACGCCCTGGAATCCTGCGACCACGACGACCTTGCCCTGATTCAACTTTGCCCGCATCCGGCTGTCGTCGATGTCGCGAATCCGCGCCTTGGTATGGCTGCTGTCGGTTAGAATCTTGACCTGGCCGCCGGTGAATGAAAACGCGGGGCAGCCGACTTCTTCGAGCGCCATTGCGAGCAGGGCGACGGTGACCTGTTCTCCGGTCGAGACCAGCATGTCGAGCTCGCGCTCATTCGGCTGCTGCTGAATGTCCTTCGCCAGTCCGATCAGGCGATTGGTTTCGCCGCTCATCGCCGATACCACGACGACGATCTGATCGCCCTGGTCGTGCGATTTTTTTACCTTTTCGGCAACGGCCTTGATCCGCTCGACCGAGCCGACCGAGGTGCCGCCGAATTTAAACACATACAGTGCCATTTTTTACCTGTTTAATGTTATTTTGATTTATAAACGCTTTTTCTATTGCCAACCGTCAAGACAAGAATACGTAATTCGCTGTCTTGTATCTCGCAAATGATCCGATAATCCATGACGCGGTAACGCCATAAACCGCCTAAAGGCCCCGTCAATGCCTTGCCGGAACTGCGTGGATTATCCATATTGGCAACACGCTGTTCCAAATAATCGAGAATGGCTTTTGCGGCCTGCTTGTCCAGCTTGCGGAGTTGTTGCTTCGCTGAATCGGCGTAGCTAATCACCCAAACCAAGTTCTTTCCTTATGTCGCTGGCCGAATGGACTTTTTCCGCACCGCTCCTCACCTTTTCCAGCACTTCCGCTGCCAGATAATAATCTTCCAGATCATCAAGGCCGTTTTCAATAATTTCCCGCAAATAATCCGCTTTTGAACGCCCGGTTTGTGTCACCAAAAAATCAAGCCGCCGTTCGGTTTCTGAATTGAGATCAATGGAGATTGGCATGTTTTAAAATCTCTTAGGTGTGTTAGTTGCTCACGCAGAAATATACTGCAATGTATCGATAATATCATCACGCATCATGATTGAACTTCCATGCCGTTCCGGTGGGCGGAAAATCGCCGCCCGCCTGTATCAACCTGCCGTCTGCTCTTGCACCCAGGCCGGAACCCCGGCCAGGGCCTTGGCCAATCCGGTCGGATCGTTGCCGCCCGCCTGCGCCATGTCGGGGCGGCCGCCGCCTTTGCCGCCGACCTGGGTCGCGACGAAATTGACCAGATCGCCGGCCTTGACGCGTCCGACCTGATCCTTCGAGACGCCCGCGATCAGGCTGACCTTGTCGCCTTCAACGGTCGCGAGCACGATCGCTGAACTGCCGAGCTTGTTTTTCAACTGGTCGACCAGATCGCGCAGAGATTTCGGATCGACGCCGTCGAGCTTAACCGCCAGCACCTTGATGCCGTTGACTTCGACCGCGCCGGAACTGAGTTCGTCGCCGGCCGAACTGGCCAGTTTCGCGTTCAGACGCTCAAGCTGTTTTTCCAGGGAGCGGGTCTTTTCGAGCAATTGTTCGACCTTTTCGGCCGCTTTGTCCGGTGAGCTCTTCAATAATCCGGAAATCGAGGCGAGCGCCTTGTCGCGGCTCGCAATCCAGTCGATGCAGCCTTGACCGGTGACCGCCTCGATACGGCGGACGCCGGCCGCAACGCCGGTTTCGCCGATGATCTTGAAGCAGCCGATGTCGCCGGCGCGCTCGACGTGGGTGCCGCCGCACAGTTCGGTCGAAAACTCGCCGATCTTCAAAACGCGCACTTCCGCGCCGTATTTTTCGCCGAACAAGGCCATCGCGCCGGCCTTGACCGCATCGTCCTTCGCCATGATGTCGGCGGTGACCGGCGTATTCAGGCGGATTTGTTCGTTCACGATCCGTTCCAGCTCGGCGATTTCCTCGGTCGTGACCGGCTCGAAATGCGAGAAGTCGAAACGCAGGCGCTCGGGATTAACCAGCGAGCCTTTTTGCGCGACATGGTCGCCCAGAATCTGACGCAGAGCCGCATGCAGGATATGTGTCGCGGAGTGATTCAACTCGGTCGCTTTGCGTTCATTCGCATCGACATGGGCCGCGCAGTCCTGGCCTTGGGTGAATGCGCCGGAGATGACTTTGCCCTTGTGCAGGAACAGATTGCCGCCCTGTTTTTGGGTGTCGGTCACTTCGAATACCGCGCCGTTCACGGTAATTCTGCCCTTATCGCCGACTTGTCCGCCGGATTCGGCGTAAAACGGCGTCTTATCCAGTACGATCACACCTTCCTGGCCGGCCTGCAAGGTTTCGACGGGCTGGCCCTGGGCGTACAGCGCGACGATATGAGATTGATCGGCAAGATGGTCGTAGCCGGTAAATTCGGTTTCGACATCGAGCTTGATGTCCTGGTCGTAGTCGCTTCCGAAATGGCTGGCCGACCGCGCGCGATCGCGTTGCGCGGTCATCGCCGCTTCGAAGCCTTCATGATCGACAGACAAGTCGTGTTCGCGCGCGAAATCGGCGGTCAGATCGACCGGGAAGCCGTAGGTGTCGTAAAGCTGGAACACGGTGTCGCCCGGAATCACCTTGCCTTCGAGCTTGGCGACGCAGGCTTCGAGTATCTTCATGCCTTGTCCCAAAGTTTCGGCGAAGCGTTCTTCCTCTTTTTTCAGGATTCTTTCGACCTGCGCCTGCGAGTTTTTCAATTCGGGGTAGGCATCGCCCATCGCCTCGACCAGCGGCGCGACCAGTTGATAGAAGAAGACGTCGTGAATGCCGAGCCGGTAGCCGTGACGAATCGCGCGGCGGATGATCCGGCGCAGCACATAGCCGCGGCCTTCGTTCGAAGGCAGTACGCCGTCGGTAATCAGGAACGCGCAGGAGCGGATATGGTCCGCGATCACCCGCAGCGAGCTTTGGTTCAAGTCGTCGATGCCGGCCAGTTTTGCCGCCGCCTTCAGCAGCTTCTGGAATAGGTCGATTTCGTAATTGCTGTGCACGCCTTGCGAGACCGCCGCGATCCGTTCCAGCCCCATGCCGGTATCGACCGAAGGCTTCGGCAGCGACGTCAGGGTGCCGTCGGCGGAGCGGTCGTACTGCATGAATACCAGGTTCCAGATCTCGATGTAGCGGTCGCCTTCCTCATCGGGAGAGCCCGGAGGGCCGCCCGGAATCGATTCGCCGTGGTCGTAGAAGATTTCGCTGCACGGGCCGCAGGGGCCGGTGTCGCCCATCGACCAGAAATTGTCTTTTGCGCCGATTCGTGAAAAGCGCTTAGGGTCGACGCCGACATCGTTCAGCCAGATGCTTTCGGCTTCGCTGTCTTCTTCGAACACGGTCACCCATAATTTTTGCGGCGGGATCTCCATTTCCTGGGTCAAGAATTCCCAGGCGAAATGAATCGCATCCTTCTTGAAATAATCGCCGAAACTGAAGTTGCCGAGCATTTCGAAAAAGGTATGATGCCTTGCGGTATAGCCGACGTTCTCCAGGTCGTTATGCTTGCCGCCGGCGCGCACGCAGCGCTGGCTGGTCGCCGCGCGGGTAAAGTCGCGTTGCTCGCGTCCCAAAAACACATCCTTGTACTGCACCATGCCGGCGTTCGTGAACAACAGGGTAGGGTCGTTGCCGGGAATCAGCGAACTGGACGGCTCGATCGTATGTCCGCGTTGGCGGAAAAATTCCAGGAAGGCGGAGCGCAGTTCTGCGCTGGTCAACTTTTTCATAGGTTATGCGGTTAAAAGGCTAAAAAGTGTTCGAGATGTTTTTCAATAAATCGGCAATCATTGCGTTGGTAAAGCCGCGCTGTAACAAAAACCGGCTGCGTTTCGCCCATTCATTCCGATTCGGAATCGGGTCGTTGCCGTACTTCTTACTATAAATCTGCTGCAAAAGCGCCATCCAGCCGCCGGCGACCGATTCGGCGAGCGCTTCGAGATCAAACAGGGGAGTCTTGCCGAGATCGATGCCGTGTTGACGCAGTTCATAGGCGATAAAAGTCGGGCCGTAACCTTTCAGGATCCGCGAACGCGCATAGCTTTCCGCGTAACGCGCATCGCTTTGCCAGTTCTCTGCGCTCAATTCTTCCAGGATCGGCTCGATGCTTTCCTTGGCAAAGCCTTTGACGGCCAGTTTTTGCAGCAATTCTTTTCGGCTGTGCTCGCGTCCGGTCAACAGGCGCAAGCATTCAGCCCTGATTTTGGCGTCCGCCTGATCCACGTAAAGTCAGAGCGCAGGCTTCAATCGTCGTCGAGTTCGGGCTTAGCCGAAACCGGCAGCGTCTTGCCGAAGGCTTCCGCGCGTATTTTCGCTTCGATTTCGCTGGCCTTGTCCGGATGCTCTTTCAGATACAGCTTCGCGTTGTCCTTGCCCTGGCCGATCTTTTCATCGCCATAGCTGTACCAGGAGCCGGCTTTCTGGATGAACCCGAAATTGACGCCGAGATCGACTAACTCGCCAAAGAAAGAAATGCCTTCGCCGTACAGAATCTCGAATTCGGCCTGCTTGAACGGCGGCGCGACCTTGTTCTTGACGACCTTCACGCGCGTCTCGTTGCCGATTATTTCTTCGCCCTTCTTGACCGAGCCGATCCGGCGAATATCGAGCCGTACCGATGCGTAAAACTTCAGCGCGTTGCCGCCGGTCGTGGTTTCGGGGTTGCCGAACATCACGCCGATCTTCATTCGGATCTGGTTGATGAAGATTACCAGCGTATTCGAACGCTTGATGTTCGCGGTCAGTTTGCGCAACGCCTGCGACATCAGCCGCGCCTGCAGGCCCATGTGCGAATCGCCCATGTCGCCTTCGATCTCGGCCTTCGGCGTCAGCGCCGCGACCGAATCGACCACGACGATGTCCACCGCGCCGGAGCGCACCAGCATGTCGGTGATTTCGAGCGCCTGCTCGCCGGTATCAGGCTGCGAAACCAGGAGGTCATCGACATTCACGCCGATTTTTTCGGCATAACCCGGGTCCAGCGCGTGTTCGGCATCGACGAACGCGGCCGTGCCGCCGAGTTTTTGCACTTCGGCGATCACCTGCAAGGTCAGCGTGGTTTTGCCGGATGATTCCGGCCCGTAGATTTCGACGATCCGTCCGCGCGGCAAGCCGCCGCAGCCAAGCGCAATGTCCAGCCCCAAAGAGCCGGTCGAAACGACCTCGATGTCCCGAGACGCCGCCACATCACCCATCCGCATCACAGAGCCCTTGCCGAACTGCTTCTCGATCTGCATCAATGCCGCGCCGAGCGCTTTCTTTTTGTTTTCGTCCATTGCCTATGTCCCGTGCTGTCGTGGTTTAACGAAGTGCCGCTTAATTAAATGGAGTATTATTACATACGGGTACCGGTTCGGGTAGTGCTGATTTGGGATTACGCGCCGGATTGATTGCGGCATTGCATACGTTCATCATGTTTATTTATTCGTTGTCTATCCTGTTCAATCAGATCAATTTATTGAGCCCGGCCGAGGCCTTGTTTATCATGGCCGGGCTGTTTGTGATCGTGTGGGTTCTGGCGCCTACCCCGGAGGGCGCGTTTCGGCCATTGTCTTTCGATAATTATTTGTTTTCGTGCTGGGTAGGCGGGCAGGGGCTAAGCACCGTATTTTGGCCGTTCTTCGGGGTGTTGAATGCCGCGTTGTTCAGCGCGGATTGGCTGGTCAAATCGGGACAGTTGACCGTGTCGAGCTGGGATGACGTGCATTTTGTCCTGCTGCTGCCGATCATCTGGTGGACGGTGTCGATCTGGCGCTGTTCGCCGAATGCCCGCTTCCGTTGGCAGGGCGCCGGCGCGCGTTTCATCACGGTCGCCGTGTTTTTGGAGTACGCCTTGAAACTGTACATCCGCGCCGAATATCCGCGTCTCTTCTTCAATTGCGAGGAACTGCTGTTGGATTACGGCAGTTGTTTTTAGCGCAAGCCGATCGCCTTCGTTGCCGATGGGTAATCCCCATTGCTATAAAAAAAACGGCAAAAAGGTTATAATCAGGGTTTTTGATTCACAATTACTAAATTTCGGAAATAACATGCTGGGTAAGCTGGTCAAATTTGTTGTAGGGAGCCGAAACGACAGGCTGATTAAAAAGAAAAGAAAGTTGGTCAAAAGGATCAATGATTTATCTTCTGAGTATGAAAAACTGTCGGATCAAGATTTAAAGGCGAAAACACAGGAATTTCGCGACCGGCTTACACAGGGCGAAAAGCTCGACAACCTGATTCCGGAAGCCTTCGCGACGGTTCGGGAAGCGTCGTCGCGGGTCTTCGGCATGCGCCATTACGACGTGCAGTTGATCGGCGGCATGATCCTGCATGACGGCAAGATCGCCGAAATGAAGACCGGCGAAGGCAAGACGTTGATGGCGACGTTGGCGGCTTACCTGAATGCATTGCCGGGACGCGGCGTGCATGTGGTCACCGTGAACGATTACCTGGCGCGCCGCGACGCCGAATGGATGGGGCGGCTGTACGAATTCCTGGGCATGACCACCGGCGTGATCATCAGCCAGATGGATTATGACGTCCGCCGTCATTCGTATTCCTGCGACATCACTTACGGCACCAACAACGAATTCGGCTTCGATTATCTGCGCGACAACATGGCGTTCAGTCTCGAAGAAAAAGTCCAGCGCGAACTGCATTTTGCAATCGTCGACGAGGTCGATTCGATCCTGATCGACGAGGCGCGGACGCCGCTGATCATTTCCGGGCCTTCCGAAGAAAGCTCCGAAATCTATATGAAGGCCAATGCGATCATCCCTTTCCTGACCAAACAGGAAAAAGAAGGTGAGCCCGGCGATTTTTCGCTCGATGAAAAAACGCGTCAGGTGCATCTGACCGAGGAAGGCCATGAGCGCGTCGAACGGCTGATGGTCGAGCACGGCCTGATGGTCGAGGACAGCAGTCTTTACGACGCCTCGAATATCCGTCTGATGCATTATCTGAGCGCCTCGTTGCGCGCCCATGTGCTGTTTAAAAAGGACGTGCATTACATCGTGCAGAGCAATCAGGTGATCATCGTCGATGAATTCACCGGCCGCATCATGCCGGGCCGGCGCTGGTCCGAAGGCCTGCACCAGGCGGTCGAGGCCAAGGAGCATGTGCCGATCCAAAGCGAGAACCAGACGCTGGCGTCGATCACCTTCCAAAACTATTTCCGGCTTTATCACAAGCTCTCCGGTATGACCGGCACCGCCGACACCGAAGCGTTCGAGCTGAACAAAATTTACGGACTCGAAGTGGTCGTGATTCCGACCCACCGGCCGTTGATCCGCAAGGATATGGGCGATCTGGTTTATTTGACCGCCGCGGAAAAATACCAGGCGGTTGCCGAAGACATCAAACGCTGTGTCGAGCGCCAACAGCCGGTTCTGGTCGGCACCACCTCGATCGAAAATTCGGAGCTGCTTTCCTCCTTGTTGCAACAACAAGGCATTCCGCATGAAGTGTTGAATGCGAAGCAGCATGAACGCGAAGCGCACATCATCGAACAGGCCGGCAAGCCCGGCGCGGTTACGATCGCGACCAATATGGCGGGCCGTGGTACCGACATCGTGCTCGGCGGCAATCTGGACGCCGAGCTGAAAGTCTTGGGCCCCGATGCGACCGACGAAGAAAAAGTGCATGTGCGCGGCGTCTGGCTGGATCGCCATAATGAGGTGATTGCGAGCGGCGGTCTGCATGTGATCGGCTCGGAGCGCCACGAATCGCGGCGTATCGACAACCAGCTCAGAGGCCGTTCCGGCCGTCAGGGCGATCCGGGATCTACGCGCTTCTATCTGGCGCTCGAAGACGATCTGATGCGTATCTTCGCTTCCGACCGCGTTGCGGCCTTGATGGCCAAGCTCGGCATGGGCAACGGCGAAGCGATCGAGCATCCGTGGGTGACCCGGGCGATCGAAAACGCACAGCGCAAGGTCGAAGCGCGCAACTTCGATATCCGTAAGGAAATTCTGGCTTACGACGATGTCGCGAACGATCAACGCAAAGTCGTTTACTCGCAGCGCAACGAGCTGATGGCGGCCGAAGAAATCTCAGACATCATCACCGCGATCCGGAAAGATGTGATCAACAATGTGATCACTCAATACATCCCGCCGCGTTCGATGGAAGAGCAATGGGATATCGCCGGGCTCGAGGAGCATATCCAGCAGGAATTCCATGTCGAGGTTCAGATTCGGAAAATGCTCGACGAGGATCGTAAACTGCAGGAAGAGTCGCTGCGCGCGCGCATCGTCGAGGCGATGGAGCAGGCGCATAAGGACAAGGAAAAGAAGATCACTCAGGGCGTCATGCAGCATTTCGAAAAATCGGTGATGTTGCAAGTGCTGGACAACAGCTGGAAGGAGCATCTGGCGGCGATGGACTACCTGCGTCAGGGCATTCATTTCCGTGGCTACGCGCAGAAAGATCCGAAGCAGGAATATAAGCGCGAAGCGTTCGAAATGTTCACGCATCTGCTCGATCACATCAAATACGAAGTGATCACTATATTGTGCAAGGTGCAGGTCAGACAGGAAGAAGATGTCGAAGCCATCGATGCACAAAGACAAGCGCAGGCGCCGAAGGAATTGCATTTCGAACATGCCGAGGCGCCGTCTCTGGATGCGGCCGAGCAGGAACCTGAAGAGGCTGAAAACGACCCACTGGCTGCACAGCCGTTTGTTCGTTACGGCGATAAGGTCGGCCGGAATGATTTATGCCCTTGCGGTTCAGGCAAGAAGTATAAGCAGTGCCATGGGAAGGTAAGCTAACTATTTCAAGCTCAAGTCAAACACCTCCGGCAAAGCTGGAGGTATGATTATCTGAACTGCGCAAAGCGGATTCACTGACGAGCCACCTGCAGGTGGTTCGTCTCATATATAAAATCCCGTTGCTTTCTCTTGGCCTTCTTCGCGGTATTAAGACGGTAAGCATTTGACATCTCTTATCTCTGGCTAGCATTTTTCGCGAATGCTGAAAAGAGATCTGCCGGCTTCAGCAATGAAAAGTAAGCTGTTCGCCTCGCCTTCGGCGACCCGCGTACGTCCTGTCCGCCACGAAGTTACCCTTTTTTGCTATGCCAGCACAATGACTTGGCGCCGTGCAGGATGGCCTCGTATTTGACTTCGCTCTCGCTCCAACTTCGTAAAATTCCCGGCCCACGGCTTCAGCAGGGAAGGGTTATCTCGCTCCATCCAATCTCCATTCGCAAGTCTTCTCGCCTGTTCCACGGTGTAGCGTGCTGAGCTGTTTTGGATTTTAGAGGCTTATGATGATTGTTAGGTTTGCGTTTCCTCTCAAATCCTGATGAGTATCTTGAAATGCCTTAGTCATGATTAACGGTTGGGATGATGCCGAGATGAAGGCGGTGGGATGTATCAATTAAGTAGTACATAAGGACCATATATTTTCATAGCCTATAGGTGTAGCTTAATAATGCATTAAGAAGATTGCGGCTAGTACTGCGCTTGGAGTGCAAAAAAGACCAAAGCATAGTGCCTTACGTTTTGAGATGGATCGGCGGCATGGGTAATGACTTAATGTTTTAGTAAAAATTTTCAGGGATCGAGGCTAAGTCAATCATTTTATTTGAGGAATTTACTTATGAAACTCAAGAAATTATTTGTCTCAATGATGATAACCCTGACAACGGGATATGCTACTGCAGCCTGGGCCGTCAGCAACCATGATCCGGTAAAACGCGCACTAGGCCATATCAAGGCCCATGGTCAGGCGGTTGAAAAATCATCTGGCGATCAGTTTTTCGTTCGTGATGTCATAGTGGACAGGGACGGCGGGCAACATGTGCGTTTTGACCGTACATACAAAGGGCTCAACGTGATAGGAGGCGACGTCGTTGTGCATTCCCGAGGCAATGGCGCCTTTATCTCGGCCTCCCACACCCTCAAGCATGCTATCGATGTCGATACGCAGGCCCATGTGGACGAAACCGATGCCATCGATTTGGCTGAGATGGAGTTCGATGCGACCGGCATTCGCAATGCCTCATCTATCAGTAAACTGGTCGTCTATACACGCGATGAAGATCCTGTGCTTGCTTGGGATGTCAAGGTGTTGGGTAGTAAGGATGATGGAACGCCAGCGGAAGTCCATTACATTATCGGCGCCAATGCTCCGCAGCTACTCGATCATTGGGATGATATTGAAACTAGCAGCTCTGACGGGAATGGGGATAGTTTTTTTAATGGAACCGTCGCGGTGACAACGGATTATAGCAGCAGCTCCAACAGTTATTCTCTGAGAGATCCTTCTCGTGGTAACCAATACACCGTCGATATGAAAAACAAACAAGGAGGTAGCGGTAGTCTCTTCGCCGATGCAGACAATGCATGGGGTAACTTCCTGCTTACAGACCGAGCGACGGTTGGCGTCGATGCTCAATACGGAACGGCGATGACTTGGGACTACTTCAAGAATGTGCATGGTCGAACTGGCATCGCCAATGATGGAAAGGGGGCATTTAACCGCGTGCATTATGGAAGAAACTATAACAATGCCTTCTGGTCCGACGGCTGCTTTTGCATGACCTATGGCGACGGCGATGGGACAACGTTTAATCCTTTCGATTCGCTGGATGTCGCAGGACATGAAATGAGTCACGGCGTAACCTCGCGCACCGCTAACCTGACGTACTCAGGCGAATCGGGCGGATTGAACGAAGCCACTTCCGATATTTTCGGCACGATGGTGGAGTACTATGCGAATAATGCTCAAGACAGGCCCGACTATCTAATCGGTGAAAAACTTTATAAGAGCGGAACCAAGGCGCTTCGTTATATGCACAATCCGAGTCTCGACGGCAGATCGGCAAGCTGTTGGAGCAGTTCGGTAGGCAGTCTCGATGTCCACTACTCCTCTGGCGTGGCTAACCATTTCTTTTATCTGCTGGCCGAAGGCAGCGCAGCGATTCCGGCAAGTCCCACCTGCAATGGCTCATCAGTGACCGGGATTGGTCGGGATGCAGCGCAGAGAATCTGGTACCGGGCGCTCACCGTCTATATGACCTCCTCGACGAACTATGCGGGAGCGCGTGCGGCGACTCTTGCCGCGGCAGGGGATCTTTTCGGCTTGGAGAGTGCTGAAAAAGCAACAGTCGCTGCCGCCTGGAGCGCGGTTAACGTGAATTAAGACAGAGGATAGCAACATGAACAAAATCAATTTCTCAAATAAGCGGGTTTGGGGCTCGCTAAAAAATAAGGTTTCAGGGTTGATGCCGTTTTTCTTGTTTTTATCGTTGTGTTCAGGAAGCCTAAGTTCGGCAACTTTGAGTCCTGAGTTGCCTGAGGCAACGCCACGCCCTCCCACAAACGCCTCCCCAGTTGTCGATAAAAAATACGAGCGGATAAGCAAACAGCTGCAGGAAAAAATGGCGAAATATCCAGCGGACCAAATGCTCAATGTGATTGTCATGTTAAAGGGTCCTGAAAAGGCCACGACTTTCCAGAAACTGGTAGGCCCATTTCAGGTGAAGCACGAGTTTTCGCTATTTCACGGATTTGCCGCCAAAATGACCACAGCGCAAATTAGGGCGCTTTCAACGGCTCCGCGTGTTTTTGAAATACAAGAGGATGCTGCGGTTAAAGCCTACATAGCTGATGTAAGATCCGATTTTGGTATCAATGCGGCGAGCAGTTTGGCGAGCCCTGCGTTAAGCGGGGCCGGTATTGGTATTTGCGCCATAGATACAGGTGTCGACACAGCGCATCAGCAAACCAACGAGCATGTATTCGCATTTTGTGATGCCACCACGGGAGGATGCAATGTCGCTGCAGACGGAAGTGCGATAACTGCCGGGGAACCTGCGGCTTATGATGATCAAGGTCACGGAACCGCCGTGGTATCGGCTGCGGCCGGCGATGGTAATCCGAATGCAACTTATGCCGGCGTTGCCCGTAATGCCGGTGTTGCTGCGGCCAAAGTTTTAAACTCGAGTGGATCCGGTTCTGATAGCGATGTCATCAAAGGCGTTGAATGGTGTGCCGGTTTGCCTACCGTAAAAGTTTTAAATTTGAGTCTGGGTGAAGTAGATGCCAATACTGCCTCAACCAACGCGTTAACTTTTGCGGTTAATTGCGTCGCGGAGCCGGCTTGGTCTGTTGGAGGAGTAACCTGCGCTTATCCTTCCAGGGCTGCAAAAGTTGTCGTTGCGGCGGCAGGAAATTCGGGGCCGGCGCAATATCAAGTTTTCTCGCCGGGCGAAGCGTTAAAAGCCATTGCAGTTGGAGCCACTTACAATAAAACAGAGGCCGGCGATGCGCTGGCGGCATTTTCAAGCCGTGGGCCCACATGGAATGGGATAATTAAACCCGACTTGGTTGCCCCTGGCGCTAATGTGACTACAGCGAATAGTGGGACCGTAAACGGGTATAGCGGGCGGTTCGGTACCTCCTTTTCGGCCCCCATTGTGACCGGTGTGGTTGCCTTGATGCTGGAAGCCGATCCATCGCTGACGCCCTCTGAAATAAAATCGATCCTTGAAACAACAGCCCGGCACTGGGGCTCCCCGACTAAAAATAATGACTGGGGTGCTGGCCAGATGGATGCCTATAGTGCCATACGGCAAGTTCTAGGTCTTTCACCTGGATCATGGGGATTTTCCGCTCATACCTATTTGACGGGTCATTTAGATCCTGATATCGATAATACGCTGAATGGTGATGAGGAATGGCTGTTTCCTTTCGAACTCAGTAGTCCGAATCTACCGATTGCTGCCACGATGATTATCGGAGGGGATTGGACCTGTGATTGGCAGAATCTGCCTTTTTTTGGCGAAGATTGCGTATCAACAAGCGTGGGGCCTGAGCTTGATATGCAACTGATTAGTTCCGGCGGCACTATCATCGACACGAGCGCTTGCCCCGTTCCTTATTCAGCCGATCCAACTTGCGGCACTGGCAGTTACTCCGGGAATTTATACGGGACCGAGGGGCGGCAGGAAATGCATGTCATAAAGCCCCCGTCTGGAGGTTTTGGTGCCGGCACCTATACGCTGAGAGTTTTTCGAGCTACCGACGCCTACGGAAATTATGACGGTTCTCAACCAGCAGATTTCTTCGTGGAATTACAAAATGCCGCATCGGCTCCTCCTCAGCTTTCTGTGACGATCAACCAAGCCGCCGGTCAAAGCGACCCAAGCAATAGCGCTTCGGTCAACTTTACCGTGGTCTTCAGTCAACCCGTCAGCGACTTTGCTACTGGCGATGTGACGCTCGCCGGCACGGCCGGTGCGACGACGGCGACGGTGACAGGAAGTGGTACTACCTACAACGTAGCGGTGAGCGGAATGACTCAGAGCGGCGCGGTAACCGCCTCGATCAACGCTGGCGCGGCTCATGACAGTGGTGGAAATGCCAATACGGCATCGACAAGCACCGACAACGTAATCAGCTACGATACCACGAGTCCGACCGTGACGATCAATCAAGCGGCCGGTCAAAGCGACCCAACCAGCAGTTCGCCAATCAATTTCGCCGTCGTATTCAGCGAGCCGGTCAGCGGCTTTGCTACGGCCGACGTGGTGCTTGGCGGAACGGCAGGAGCGGCGACGGCGACGGTGACAGGAAGTGGTACGACTTATAACGTAGCGGCGAGTGGAATGACGCGAACCGGCACCGTGATCGCTTCGATCGCGTCCGGCGTGGCTCAGGATGGCGCAGGAAACGGTAATGCGGCTGCGACCAGTACTGACAACACGGTAAATTATCAGCCAGCGGTAGTGAGCTCGCCTGCAGCCCCAAGTAATCTCTCTGCTGCTGCGGTCTCCCAAACCCAAGTGAATCTTGCTTGGACGGATAACTCCAATAACGAAACACAGTTCAGGATCGAACGATGCACAGGGAGTAAATGCAATTTTTCGTCGCTTTCACTCCTGATTATTTTGCCCAGAATCGACGCCAGCTCTACCGGGAATATTAATTATCAGGACACCAATGCGGTTCGAAATACTCGTTACAAGTACCGGGTACGGGCAGAAAACGCCAGCGGTCCATCGGCATTTTCGAATATTGCATCGGCAACGACGCCCAGATAGAATGAATCGGGAGTGATTCGGTAAGATCCAAGGCATCACGCGCCTCCCGCTTGACCCAAGCTGGAGGTGCGTTGTCAACCTTCAGTCGATTTGCTGGGTTGCAGGAGTGAGAATGGGGGAGGAAAATTTGCCTCGCGTTTCGGACGCGCCTCAATTGCTTTCGGCGCGTTGTTGGGTTTTGACGACTCAATTCCTTCGCTGGCTGGGTGGATTCAAGGCATTCCATTCGAGCGAAATGATGCTGATCACATCAATCGCAAACGATTAAAGAGCGCGAATGCGTAACGAACAATGAGTCCACAGGCGGTATGAATTTTGTTGGCTAATCGCACATAAAGCGATAAAAATCAATAATTTAGTTGTTGTTGGTGGGCGCATTGTAATCGCGTTACTGCCGCTAAAAGGCAATTTAAACTGCCTATGGAGAAAAAATTGTTAATGACCAATCCCTGATATTTTTAGTAAAATGGCGCGATTTCAATTTTATAACGGGATGCGTTCGTACGGATTCATCCCGTTTTGTGCATTTAGAGGTGACGTGTTTGACTAGACCCGCTTTATTGGTTTTGGAGGATGGAACAGTATTTCATGGAGTGTCGATCGGCGTCGACGGCTGTTCGGTAGGCGAAGTCGTATTCAATACCGCGATGACCGGTTATCAGGAAATCCTGAGCGACCCGTCCTATGCCAAACAAATCGTGACATTGACCTATCCGCATATCGGCAATACCGGCTGTAACAGCGAAGATAACGAGGCGGCGAGCGTGTTCGCGAGCGGCCTGGTGATTCGGGATTTGCCGGTGCTGGCCAGCAACTTCCGTTCCGAGCAGACCTTGCAGCAATATCTTAAGGCCAATCAGGTCGTCGCGATTGCGGATATCGACACTCGCAAACTGACCCGACTGCTTCGCGATAAGGGCGCGCAGCGCGGCGCGATCATCGCCGGCGAAACGGTCGATGTCGACACCGCGAAAGCCGCGATCGACGGTTTTCCGGGCTTGAAAGGCATGGATTTGGCGAAAGTCGTGTCGGTCACCGAGGCTTACGAATGGACCGAAAACACCTGGCAACTCGGCGAGGGGCACACCCAGGCCGAAAATCTGACCAAGCATGTGGTCGCCTATGACTTCGGCATCAAACGCAACATTTTGCGCCTGCTCGCCAATCGCGGCTGCCGGGTCACGGTCGTGCCGGCCGAGACGCCTGCCGAAACGGTGCTGGCGATGAACCCGGACGGTGTGTTCCTGTCGAACGGCCCCGGCGATCCGGAGCCTTGCACCTACGCAATCGAAGCGATCCAAAAAATTCTCGCGACCCAAACGCCGGTATTCGGTATTTGCCTCGGCCATCAGTTGTTGGCCTTGGCCAGTGGCGCGAAAACCGAGAAGATGAAATTCGGCCACCACGGCGCCAATCATCCGGTGCAGGAAACCGCGACCGGACGGGTGATGATCAGCAGCCAGAACCACGGTTTCGCGGTCAATAAGGACAGTCTGCCTGCGCATGTGGTTCCGACCTTCTATTCGCTGTTCGATGGCAGCCTCCAAGGCCTCGCGCGCACCGATTGCCCCGCGTTCAGCTTCCAGGGCCATCCCGAAGCGAGTCCGGGTCCGCACGATGTCGAGTCGTTGTTCGACGCTTTCATCGAATTAATGAATAAATAAATTGCAGGCGGAAGGCTAAAGGCAGGGGATAAACTCATCCTTTCGCTTTTTGCCTTTCGCCTTTAGCCTTAATTGAGAACATGCCAAAAAGAACCGACATAAAATCGATCTTATTACTCGGTGCCGGCCCGATCGTGATCGGCCAGGCCTGCGAATTCGATTATTCAGGCACGCAGGCCTGCAAGGCGCTGCGCGAGGAAGGCTACCGGGTCATCCTGGTCAATTCGAATCCGGCCACTATCATGACCGATCCGGACATGGCCGATGCGATCTATATCGAGCCGATCGACTGGCAAACGGTCGAGAAAATCATTGAAAAGGAGCGCCCGGACGCAATTTTGCCGACCATGGGCGGGCAGACCGCCTTGAACTGCGCGCTCGCCCTGGATGCGAACGGCGTGCTCGAAAAATACGGCGTCGAGATGATCGGCGCGAGCAAGGAGGCGATCAACAAGGCCGAGGACCGCGAGCTGTTCAATCAGGCGATGCGCAAGATCGGTTTCGAAGTCGCCAAGTCGAAGACCGCACATTCGCTCGAAGAAGCGCTGGCCGCGCAGCAGGAAGTCGGCTATCCGACGATCATCCGGCCGTCGTTCACAATGGGCGGCAGCGGCGGCGGCATTGCCTATAACCGCGAAGAATTCATCGAAATCTGCGAACGCGGGCTGGACCTGTCGCCGACCAACGAACTGTTGATCGAGGAGTCGGTGCTCGGCTGGAAAGAGTTCGAGATGGAGGTCGTGCGCGATTCGAAGGACAACTGCATCATCGTCTGCTCGATCGAAAACTTCGATCCGATGGGCGTGCACACCGGCGACTCGATCACGGTTGCGCCCGCGCAAACCCTGACCGACAAGGAATATCAGATTCTGCGGAATGTCTCGGTGGCGGTACTCCGCGAAATCGGCGTCGATACCGGCGGCTCGAACGTGCAGGTTGCGATCAATCCGAAAGACGGCCGCATGGTCGTGATCGAAATGAATCCGCGCGTGTCGCGTTCGTCCGCGCTGGCCTCGAAAGCGACCGGCTTCCCGATCGCGAAGGTTGCCGCGAAACTCGCGGTCGGCTATACGCTCGATGAGCTGAAGAACGAAATCACCGGCGGCAAGACCCCGGCCTCGTTCGAGCCGACGATCGATTATGTGGTCACCAAGGTGCCGCGCTTTACGTTCGAAAAATTTCCTCAGGCCGACGACCGTCTGACTACGCAGATGAAATCGGTCGGCGAGGTGATGGCGATCGGCCGCACCTTCCAGGAATCGCTGCAAAAAGCCTTGCGCGGACTCGAAATCGGCATCAGCGGACTCGATGAAATCATCGACATGCAGGAAGTCGATGCCGCCGAAAATATGCAGCGCGAGCTGCGTCATCCGGGCCCGGACCGCCTGCGCTATGTCGCCGATGCGTTCCGCAACGGCATGTCGCTCGAAGACGTGCATGACGCCAGCAAGATCGATCCGTGGTTCCTGGCGCAGGTCGAGGATTTGGTCGTGACCGAAAAGTCGCTGTCGACCAAGACCCTGGCGACGCTGAAAGAAGGCGAACTGTTCCGGCTGAAGCGCAAAGGCTTTTCGGATCAACGCCTGGCCAAACTGCTCGGCGCGACCGAATCGGAAGTGCGCAACGTCCGCCACAAGCTCGGCGTGCGCCCGGTTTTCAAGCGCATCGACTCGTGCGCGGCCGAATTTTCGTCCGACACCGCCTATCTGTATTCGACCTATGAGGAAGAATGCGAGGCGCGCGTTACGGATCGCGAAAAGATCATCATTCTCGGCGGCGGTCCGAACCGGATCGGGCAGGGCATCGAATTCGACTATTGCTGTGTACATGCGGCGCTGGCGTTGCGCGAAGACGGCTACGAGACGATCATGATCAACTGCAATCCTGAGACCGTTTCGACCGACTTCGATACCTCCGACCGGCTGTATTTCGAGTCGTTGACGCTCGAAGACGTGCTCGAGATCGTGCACATCGAAAAGCCGAAGGGCGTGATCGTGCAATACGGCGGGCAAACGCCGCTGAAACTCGCGCGCGCTTTGGAAGCGGCCGGCGTGCCGATCATCGGCACCTCGCCTGACTCGATCGATCTGGCCGAAGACCGCGAACGCTTCCAGAAACTGCTTGAACGCCTGGATCTGAAGCAGCCGCCAAATGCGACCGCGCGTTCGGTCGAACAGGCGTTGAATGCGGCGAAAGAACTGGGTTATCCGCTGGTCGTGCGGCCTTCCTATGTGTTGGGCGGCCGGGCGATGGAGATCGTGTTCAACGAGGAAGGCCTACAACGCTACATGAAAGAGGCGGTCAGCGTGTCGAACGATTCGCCGGTGTTGCTCGACCGTTTCCTCGACGATGCGGTCGAGATGGACGTCGATGCGATCTATGACGGCGAGAACGTGCTGATCGGCGGCCTGATGGAGCATATCGAGCAGGCCGGCATCCATTCGGGCGACTCGGCCTGTTCCTTGCCGCCTTATGAATTGTCGATGGAGTTGCAGGATCGTTTGCGCGAGCAGGTGCGGGCGATGGCCGAGGCCCTGGGCGTTATCGGCCTGATGAATACGCAATTTGCGATTCAGGGCAACGATATCTATGTGCTGGAAGTGAATCCGCGCGCCTCGCGCACCGCGCCGTTCGTGTCGAAGGCGACCGGCTACCCGCTGGCGAAAATCGCCGCGCGCTGCATGGTCGGCAAATCACTGGCCGAGCAGGGCGTCACGAAGGAACGCATCCCGGATTATTATTCGGTTAAGGAAGCGGTATTCCCCTTCGTGAAGTTCCCCGGCGTCGACCCGCTGTTGGGGCCTGAAATGAAATCGACTGGCGAAGTCATGGGCATCGGCAAGACCTTCGGCGAGGCATTCGCGAAGTCGCAACGTGCGACCGGCGTCAAGCTGAATCACAGCGGCAAAGTATTGATCAGTATCCGCGATGCGGACAAGCCGAAATTGCCCGAGATCGCGCGCATGCTGACCGAAAAGAAATATGAAATCGTCGCGACCGGCGGCACCGCGAAGGTGTTGCAGGAGGCGGGCATTGCTTGCGAGGTGGTGTACAAAGTGAATCAGGGCCGCCCGAATACGGTCGACATGATCAAAAACGGCCAGATTCAGATGATCATCAATACCACCGAAGGCAAGAAGGCGATCGCCGATTCGTTTACGATGCGCCGCGAAGCCTTGCAGCACCGGGTCAACTATTACACCACGATGGCCGGCGCGAAAGCGGCCTGCTATGCGTTAGGCGAGTTGGATGCGGGCAGCGTGAACTGCTTGCAGGATTTGCATCGAAGCGTTGCGGATTTGTATTGAATTCCCGAAAAGGAATGTTAAAAATGATTGGAGTTGTAAATTAAATGACTACGAAAGTACCTCTTACCGTGAAAGGCGCGGAAAAACTGCGCGTCGAACTGGAAGAACTGAAAACGGTGACCCGTCCGCGCATCATTCAGGCGATCGCGACCGCGCGCGCGCACGGCGACCTGAAAGAAAACGCCGAATACCACGCCGCGCGCGAACAGCAAAGCTTCGCGGAAGGCCGGATCAAGGAAATCGAAGCCAAATTGTCGAATGCGCAGGTCATCGACGTGACCAAGCTCGATCCGAACGGCAAGGTCGTGTTCGGTGCGACCGTCGAGATCGAGGATATGGATTCAGGAAAAACGGTGACTTACCAGATCGTCGGCGAAGACGAAGCAAATATCAAGGAAGGCCGCATTTCGATCGGTTCGCCGATTGCCAGAGCGCTGATCGGCAAGGAAACCGGCGATGTCGCCACGGTCAAGGCGCCGAGCGGCAATGTCGAATATGAAATTATCTCGATCGAGTATATTTGAGTTTGAAAACAGGGTTCAAGGCGCCGGGATTATCACGCGTCTGCCTTGAACCTTGGGTTTTTTACCAGCGGTTAGTAAAATCCTTTTTGGGCTTTGGCTTTGGCTTTGGCTTGGATTTCTTAATCGGCGCCTCTTTTTTAATCCTTTTCTCGGGATTGGATCTGTATAACACCGCAATTTGTCCGATCATCTGAATCAGTTCGGCGCCGGTCGACGCGATGATTTCCTGACTGATCCTTTGGCGATCTTCCCTTTCGGCGCGTATTCTAACCTTAAGCAACTCGTGGCAGTCGAGCGCGATTTCGATCTCAGCCAGGACCGCGGGCGTCAGTCCCGCCTGGCCGATCATGATGACCGGTTTTTGGCTGTGCGCCTCGGCCCGGAGTTGTTTCTTATCCGTTGAGTTCACTCAATTTTCCTAAACAAAAACGCCTATTCTACACCAAAAATTTTTGCCATGGCCCGAACAAAAAGCAGCAGTCGCTGGATGCAGGAACATTTTGACGATGAATACGTCAAAATGGCACAGAAGCTTGGTTATCGCTCGCGCGCGGTCTTCAAGCTGAAGGAGATACAGGAAAAAGACCATATCCTGAAGCCGGGGATATGTGTCGTCGATTTGGGAGCCGCGCCGGGTGGCTGGTCGCAGTACGCCAAACAACTGCTCGGCAATCAGTGTCAGATCATCGCGCTGGATATTCTGGACATCGAGCCGATCGACGGCGTCGAATTCATTCAGGGCGATTTTCGCGAACAAACGGTATTCGATCAATTGATGGCGGCGCTCGAAGGCAAACGCGTCGATCTGGTGATGTCGGACATGGCGCCGAACATGAGCGGCAGCAAGGGCGTCGATCAGCCGCGCGCGCTGTATCTCGGCGAGTTGGCGCTGGAAATGGCACAAGCCGTGCTGGCCAAAGACGGCACGTTTTTGGTCAAGCTGTTTCAGGGCGAAGGCTTCGAGGCTTATTGCAAACAAGTGCAGCAGTCATTCGCGAAGGTGCTGATTAGAAAGCCGAAGGCCTCGCGTCCCCGCAGCAATGAGGTTTATTTGCTGGCGCGGGGCTTTAAATGACAGAAAACATCCTCATCTCTGTGGAAATGGCAGGAAATTGCGTGGTGAAATGGTTTTTTTGCGATGCGAACACAGGAAATATCGGCGGGTAATGCGCCGCTCTGCTGTTATAATGATACTTGCTTTATTACGAGAGCCCTTAGCGGCCCAGGTCGTGTAAATTGAACGAAATGTTGAAAAATATAATTTTATGGGTGGTCATCGCGGTCGTGCTGATGTCCATTTTTAACAATTTCGGACCGCAGATGGAAGGTGCGGATTCGACGTTGTCTTATTCGCAGTTCATCGAGGCGGTCAAATCCGGCCAGGTCAGCCAGGTGATGATCGATGAGCAGGTTGTCAAAGGCAAGCTGCAGACCGGCCAGTTATTTAGAACCTATGCGCCGAACGACCCGCACATGGTCGATGACTTGCTGGCTAACGGCGTCGATGTCAAGGCCACGCCGCCTGAGCAGCCTTCATTGCTGATGCAGTTGCTGGTGTCGTTTGGGCCGATGCTGCTGTTGATTGCGGTCTGGGTCTTTTTCATGCGCCAAATGCAGGGCGGCGGCGCCGGCGCGCGCGGGGCGATGAGCTTCGGCAAGAGCAAGGCGCGCATGCTCGAAGAAGATCAGATCAAGGTGACGTTCGCCGATGTTGCAGGCTGCGACGAAGCGAAGGAAGAAGTCGTCGAGATGGTCGATTTCCTCAGGGATCCCACCAAGTATCAGCGATTAGGTGGCAAAATTCCGCGCGGCGCGTTGATGATTGGGCCTCCAGGCACCGGTAAAACCTTGTTGGCGCGGGCGATTGCCGGCGAAGCCAAGGTCCCGTTTTTCACGATTTCGGGCTCGGATTTCGTCGAAATGTTCGTCGGCGTTGGCGCCTCGCGGGTGCGCGACATGTTCGACCAGGCCAAAAAACATGCGCCCTGCATTATCTTCATCGACGAGATCGATGCGGTCGGCCGTCAGCGCGGCGCCGGTCTCGGCGGCGGCAATGACGAACGCGAGCAGACCCTGAACCAGTTGCTGGTCGAGATGGACGGTTTCGAAGGCAACGAAGGCATCATCGTGATCGCGGCGACCAACCGTCCCGACGTGCTCGACAAGGCCTTGCTGCGTCCTGGCCGCTTCGATCGGCAAATCACCGTTGGTCTTCCGGATGTCAGAGGCCGTGAGCAAATTTTGAAGGTGCATCTGAAAAAAGTACCGACCGACACCGATGTCGAGATCAAATACATCGCGCAAGGCACGCCGGGCTTTTCCGGCGCCGATTTGGCGAATCTGATCAATGAAGCAGCGCTTTTTGCGGCCAGATTTAACAAGCGGGTGGTCAATATGACCGATCTCGAAAAAGCCAAGGACAAGCTGATCATGGGCGCGGAACGGCGCTCGATGGTGATGAACGACAAGGAAAAGAAGATGACCGCGTATCACGAAGCGGGACATGCGATCGTCGGCAGAGTCGTGCCCGAACATGATCCGGTCTACAAGGTCAGCATCATGCCGCGCGGACGTGCCTTGGGCGTAACGATGTTCCTGCCCGAACGCGATCAGTACAGCGCCAGCAAGCAAAAGCTGGACAGCATGATTTCGAGCTTGTACGGCGGTCGTATCGCCGAGGAAATGATCTTCGGTTGGGAGCAGGTCAGCACCGGCGCCTCGAACGACATCGAGCGCGCGACTGAACTGGCCCGGAACATGGTGACCAAATGGGGCTTGTCGCAACGTTTGGGGCCGTTGGCGTACAGCGAGGAAGAAGGCGAAGTGTTTTTAGGACGTTCGGTCACGCAACACAAGACGGTTGCGGAGGAAACTTCGCACACGATCGATGAAGAGATTCGTTCGATCATCGACCGCAACTACGAGCGCGCCGAAAACATCTTGAAGGAAAATATCGATATTCTGCACGCGATGGCCGATGCGTTGATCAAATACGAAACGATCGACAAATATCAGATCGACGATCTGATGGCGCGGAAAACGGTCAGAGAGCCGCAGGGTTGGGACGATTCCACTCCGACTTCGTTTCCTTCGATCGGCGATGCCAATTCGAAAGACGATAAGCTCGGACCTTTGGGCGAAGCCGCCAAACAAAATTAGGCGTCGCTGATCCACTCGATTGAGTGAACAAGGAGAGGCTACTTGCCAGTAGTCTCTCCTTTCTTTTTTGTATAAGTTGACGCTGAATTATTTCCACGCAGGATAATAGAACATGGCTAAAAAATATTTTGGAACCGACGGGATTCGCGGCACGGTCGGCAACTATCCGATTACGCCGGATTTTTTTCTGAAACTGGGCTGGGCCGCCGGCAAGGTGTTTGCAAGCGAAGGTTCCGGTTTCGTGTTGGTGGGCAAGGATACGCGTATTTCCGGCTATATGTTCGAATCGGCGATCGAGTCGGGGCTGACCGCCGCCGGCGTCGGCACCCGCCTGCTGGGGCCGATGCCGACGCCCGGCATCGCCTATCTGACCCGCACGCTACGTGCCAAGGCCGGCATCGTGATCAGCGCCTCGCATAACCCTTACTACGACAATGGCGTGAAGTTCTTTTCGGTGTTGGGCACCAAGTTGCCTGACGAAGTCGAAGAGCAGATCGAGTACTACCTGGATTCACCAATGACCACGGTCGATTCGTCGAGTCTCGGCAAGGCCAAGCGTGTGGTCGATGCGGCCGGGCGCTATATCGAGTTTTGCAAGGCCAGCGTGCCGCCGAGGCTGGATTTCAAGGGACTTAAAATCGTGATCGATTGCGCGCACGGCGCGACCTATCACATTGCGCCGCACGTATTTCGCGAAGTCGGCGCCGACGTGGTCGTGCTCGGCGGTGAGCCGAACGGTCTGAATATCAACGAGCAATGCGGCGCGACACAGCCGAACAACCTTGTGCAGGCCGTGCTCGCGCAGCAGGCCGATCTCGGCATCGCGCTCGATGGCGACGGCGACCGCTTGATCATGGTCGATCATAAGGGGGAAATCGTCGATGGCGACGAGCTGGTTTACATCATCGCCAAATCCCGCTTGCAGGAAGGCCTGCTTTACGGACCGGTAGTCGGCACGCTGATGACCAATCTGGGTATGGAAATCGGCTTGAAGCATTTGGGCGTCAAATTATTGCGCGCGAATGTCGGCGACCGCTATGTGATGGAAATGCTGGTCGAACATGAGGGTCTGCTCGGCGGCGAAGGCTCCGGCCACATCATCTGTCTGGATAGGACCACGACCGGCGACGGCATCATCTCGGCTTTACAGGTGCTGGCCGAAATGCATAACAGCGGGCAAACGCTGTATGAGTTGAAGTCCGGCATGCAAAAATTTCCGCAGGTGCTGGTTAACGTCAAAACCGAGAAAAAGATCAATCCCGATCAGAGCGAGCCGATCCAAAAAGCGCTCAAGGCGGTCGAACAAAAACTCGGCAACGAGGGCAGGGTGCTGCTGCGCGCTTCGGGCACGGAGCCGTTGATACGGGTGATGGTCGAAGGTCGTTATGAAGACACGGTCAATGGCTATGCGAATGAACTCGCCGACGTGGTCAGAAATTCAATGCGGGCTTGAAACCCGGCGCATTTTGCTTTATCATACGCGATTTAGTTCATTGAGGGGAAAATGATGCGTCGGTCTCTGGTTGTTGGCAATTGGAAAATGAATGGCTCGCTCGCCAGCGCAAAATCGCTCGTGCAAGGTATCCTTGCAGGCCTCGGCAACACCGAGGGCGACATTGCGGTTTGTGCACCTTACGTTCAAATTCCGGCCGTCAGTGAACTCGTCAAAGGCACTCATTTAGGGCTTGGCTCGCAAAGCATTGCCGATAAGGCTTCCGGCGCCTACACCGGCGAAATCTCCGCCGCGATGCTGGCTGAGTTCGATGTCCAATATGCGATCGTCGGCCATTCCGAAAGACGCAGCTATTACGGCGACACCAACGAATCGGTCGCTGCGCGTTTCATTCAGGCGCAAACGCAAAACATTATCCCGATTTTGTGCGTCGGCGAAACCTTGGAACAGCGCGAGAAGAACGAAACCTTCGCGGTCATCGATGAGCAATTGGATGCGGTAATCAAAGCCGCCGGCATCGAAGCCTTCAAAGGCGCAGTAATCGCCTACGAACCGGTCTGGGCCATCGGTACCGGCATGACCGCGACCGACGACCAGGCGCAGGAAGTCCACGCTTATATCCGCAATTATTTTGCGAAGCAGAATCAGGACATCGCCGCTAAATTGCAAATTTTGTACGGCGGCAGCTGCAAACCGGATAATGCCAAAGGCCTGTTCGCGATGCCCGACATCGATGGCGGCCTGATCGGCGGCGCATCACTGGATGCCGATTCTTTCCTGAAGATTTATCACTCGATTTAAGAATTTTTTAGACTTTCTATGTATCAGGCTATTATAATAATTCACGTCTTGCTGGGCTTAGGCATCATCGGCCTGGTGCTGATGCAGCAAGGGAAAGGCGCCGACGCAGGGGCAGCTTTCGGAAGCGGTGCATCCGGTTCGGTTTTCGGCGCGCAAGGCGCTGCCTCGTTTCTGTCCAGAACCACTGCGATTCTGGCCACCCTGTTTTTTGCAACTAGCCTGGGTCTTGCCGTATTCAACGGCCACCGCGGCGGCGCAACCGACATCATGAGCGGCGCAGCCAGCGATACAGAAAGCGTGGCATTGCCGCCTGTTGAAGGCGCTAAAGTCGATGCTCCGGTTCCTGCTGCACCTCAGCCGGCAACTGAAGCGGCTCCAGCAGTACCAGCGCCTGTTGCGGCTCCAGCTCCAGCGGAGCAACCGGCAGCAACTGCACCAGCCGTTGAGCCGAAAAAAGAAGCCGCTAAAAAATAAGGCTTCCTGATCCAAAATATTTGCCGACGTGGTGAAATTGGTAGACACGCCAGCTTGAGGGGCTGGTGGAGGCAACTCCGTGAAGGTTCAAGTCCTTTCGTCGGCACCAAATTAAGGTTTTAATAAAACCAAAGAAGTGCAAAAACCCGCAAGCTGCAAGGCTTAGCGGGTTTTTTATTGTCCAACGAAGTACAACGAAATACAGTAACATTCGACAAAAATAACAGTAAGATTTACAGTAACCTTAGAGCAAGCCCAAAAAGTTACTGCATTCATCTCATCCAGATACCAAGGCGGCTTGAGTTTTATCGACAGCATAACCCGTGCCGCCTCGTTTTTTTGGGCTGTTGCGTCAGATTCACCGGTTTTAGCCGTACTAAGGCCAACAACATCCCGATAAAACAATCTAATCGGCACTTGCTCCAGCCCAGATGACCTTTTAGAATTACTCTTAGTCCATCGCTCAATTCCATTTCACCTCCTGCTTGGTCGCAAGAGAGTGAAACCGATTAGCGATGGACTTTCAAACTCCTTATTTGCCCTTCTTGTAAATCAATGGTTTAGGTTTTTTGTCGTGTACAGAGACCCGAGTCTTCAAAAGAGACGCCCCTACTGAAAGCGGAATCAGGTGTGCGTTTAAGATGGCATCCAAGCGTGATGATAACGAAAAGTCAAACCCGGAAGATTGCCGGGTTGGGTCCAGAGTGGCTTCTCCGAGAGCAAGTGTTCCAAAGAAATCCATACATAATTTTATTTTGTGAGGCTTAGGGAAATTATGTATTTCGGGCTCAGGCAAAGAGTGAGAATCGCTAAAGTAGAAATTAAGATAATAGGAATATACTCAATTTTGAGACTGACTTTATTTGCTGGAGCGAGGTGGCTATGATTTTCAGATTCAAGCAAAGGGCAATAATGGCCAAAGGCGTGCGGCTGAATATCGGCAACAAAGTGATAGGCCTGTCGCTTGGCGGAAGGGGTTGGGCGGTGCATATCTGGTAATATGTGGAGAAGCGCGGCGGGATTCTAGCGATCAAGGCTTTGGCGGCTTTGGCCGGGTGGTTGGCTGAATGTTTATTGCCTTGGCGGTTTTTTGCGAATCGAAATTGTAAATTTATGTGGAATGGTGGGGGTGGAGATGTCGGCAGATATTAACCATGATTTGATAGTCTCTATGCAAGCTGCATACATCGAATGGAAGCGCGGGATACTAGGTAAGTGGGAAATGGATAATGACGTTCTGATAAATCAAGCACGGAGCCTTTGCGCTGCGTTGTTGGTAGAACAGCATATGTTATCCATCGATAACAAAGCGCGGTTTGATCGTCTTGACCTCCTGGCAACGCGCGCTTATCGCCGTTATCAGCGCCGGTTGAATCGCTGCGTTTTATGTTACCAACATCAGATATATGACTGTAAGCGGGACGGGCAGTCTCGATGCAAGAAAACAAATCAAGGGATTAGGGAATCAGCCTCCTCTATTCCTCAAGGCTTCATCGGGGCTACCTCGCTATAAAGATGGCGAAGCAGGAAACAAGCACAAATTTCTTATTCCGATCTTCCTAGCAGGGTATGGATGATCGGACATGCCGCCCCGGTGCTGCCGCATTTCTCCACCAGATTGGACAGGGCCGTTTCCATCGAGATCAAGCCTTCGATACGTTCTCGGATGAGAATAAGCTTTCTAAGAGCGATTTCTTTTGCTTCCCCGCAATGCCGTTCCTCCTCAAGACTTAGTAACTCTGAAATCTCAGCGAGTGAAAAACCCAGTTTTTGGCCTTGCTTAATGTATCGCACTCTCTGCACATCGTGTTCGGAGTAACGCCTAACGCCCTGTGACGGCTTTGCCGGTTCTGCAAGCAGGCCGCGCCGTTGATAAAAGCGAATCGTTTCGATCGTCGCCCCGGATTTTTCCGCCAGTATGCCAATCGTAAAGTTATTTTGTGCCATTGCGCTTGACTCCGTACCTATGTACGGAGTTTATGATAAACGTTCGGAGCTTAAAAAACTTAAATTTATAATAAAAAGTATCTTAGCGATCAATATGCTTTCGCCCACACTGACGAAATATTTTGTGCACATGACACCTTTCGTCATGAACTTTGCAGCCCTCTCGGTAACCGTCGCTTTTGGTGCTATGTTGCTGGCACGTTTATTTGGCGGAAAGTCTTCAATTAAGCGCCAAACAATTTTTAGCATTGTCAGCTTTATCGGCATCTGTGTGGCAGCTTATTGGGTTTTATAAGCTATATGGCAATAGATAATGCACAGGCCATCGTTCGCGATTGCTGGGTTCGAGCCTAAGCCCATCGCGCTGTGTTGGTAAACCAAGCGAACATAGGCAAATCTGGGCTAACCGGCTGATCGGTAGTGTGGCAATAGGGTTTATGAAATAAAAACCCGACGGAGAGGAGGGAGGTGAACTATTCGTTATTATAGGGGCCCAATAGAAAGCACCCAAAATATATTCCAGTATGAAAAAGCAGAACATAAGGCGGGTAATAAGTAATCTTCATCAAATGAGGTGATAGCCATGTTGAGGATGGTGTTCGAAGTCGTCATGGTTTTGGCGATCGTTTTAGCATTAGTCATGATAACGAGGGTTGCCGCACTGGAAAATAAAAAAATCGGCACCGATGGCGACGATAGCGGCGATAACAGCGAATAATTAACGAATACAAAACACCGATGTGTGGTCGATTCGCTCTTTACAGTGACCCATTTGCTTTAGCTCATCGCTTCAGTGCGGAAGTACCGACAGGCCTGCGCCCGCGATTTAATATCGCACCGACGCAAGCCATTCTAATGATGCGGGAGGAAAGCAATAGAAGGTGCTTCACATTAGCTCACTGGGGGCTGATTCCACGTTGGGCGAAGAACAGGGACATCGGTTATCCAGCTATCAACGCTCGTGCAGACACCATTGCTTATAAGCCGGTATTCCGAGACGCTTATCGGCGCCGGCGCTGCCTGATACCCGTGGACGGGTATTACGCATGGCAAGCTGTGCCGGGTTCAAAAGCTAAGCTGCCCTGGTTTATCGTACTGCGCAGTCGCTTACCGATGGCCTTGGCAGGACTCTGGGAAAGATGGCGGAGTCCGAAGGGGGAATATGTGGAAAGCTGCGCCATGATCGTGACGGAGGCGAACGCCTTGCTGCGTCCGATTCAAAATCATATGCCGGTGATCCTAGCGCCCGGCCATTGGAATGATTGGCTTGAATCGACAGTCCATGATGTCAAGTTACTTCAAAGCTTTCTGAAACCCTCCCCCGACGACGATATGTCGGCCTGGCCGGTGAGTGCGATGGTCAATAATCAGAGGAACGATTCCGAGGAATGCATTGAGGCGGTGGTGTGATTGTCTATAGAAGTTACGCATTGACGGCTGGCTGAAAATGTGGATTGAAATGCTCCCTGCCTGGCATAAAATCCACAATAAATGCAGCGATGACTTCGTTGAATAAATCTCGTCGCAAACGATAGCAATTCCGGATCAGATCCAGGGCTTTTAGGCGCTGCAATTGTACATAACAGTAAATCGCCGCGAACAAATGATTTTTGATTGCCTGGCTTCCCCGGACTTGAAAATGCTCTCTGTGGGTGCCATCAGATTTTGCGACAACTTGAATCGCTAGGTTCAACCGCCGTATACGGAAAACCGCATGTCCGGTGGTGGGGGAGGGGTAACGGGCGCAATCCCGTTACCTCCACCCGATTGCTGCCGAGCTGGGGCTCGGCGTTCCCAGGGTTCCCCAATTATGGCTATTGCAACGTTTTAATATATTCGATAACCGCCATACGCTCGTCATGGCTTAAATCCGTGCCAAATTCATGGCCTGAATTGCCATTACCCAGAGTAGATGTATCGAGCATAACGCTATGGGCCTCGCGCTTAGTCGAGAAACCTAGGTTAATCGGATCAAATTGTTTACTACCGACATAAAACTTATCAAGACGCTCGGCGGCCGGCAATAGAAGTTCATACATGGATGCGACCGAGCCATTGTGCAGATACGGAGCGGTAAAGGCAACGCCATTCAAAGGGCGTGCTTTGTAAGTTGTCAGTTGTGCAATCGTAGGGCTGAGCGATTCGCGGTAGCCGAGGTATTCAATCGGGCTTCTCAACAAGTCGCCAGTTGTGAAGAACTCCTTGAGAATAGCTGAACCGGAAATATTCAATAATGAAGCCACGGGGACTTTGTTATCAGCACCGACAATCCCCAACGCGTTCACAATGGGTAAAAAAGCTCCGGGTAAAGCGCGACGGGTTGCAAATGCATAGGCAGCCGTTGAGTCAGTTTGCAGCACGCTTAAAGGTGTCTCGAAATTCACTTTCGCAAAGGTAGTACCATATTTGTTGGGCTCGGTTCGCGGTTGTGGATCCTCGGTATGGCAACTCAAACATTTTTCAGCAAAAATGGCGTCCCCTTGGTTGGCAAGGCCGGTGTCGATCTTGCCCAGTATTTTTTCCGGCCAGGCAGGTGCATGCAACTTTTTTAACAACTCTTCCAAATCATACAAGTTATTAATGTTTGCGCTGGAACCGACCGAGCCGTCTGAACGAATTTCCGTCTCGGCAAAGACTCCCGTCACTTCACCTACGTTACGGCCAAGAGGGCTATGTACCGACGAATTGTATTGTACCCATTCAAAATCCGGCGTATTCCACAAAAACGGATATTGATTGGGCGCTACCGCAGCGGCGCAGTTCTCCGGTATGTTCAGGGAATAACAGGTAATCTCGTTCGCTATGATGGTAAAGGCATCGGTTCTGCTGGGGCCATGGGGTGTAAGGCCTTTGCTGCGCTCAATACGGCCTTTCCACCAATCGCGATAATGGATAACTTTTGCCGTCAGGTCATTGCGTTGATCATCAGAAGCCAACTTGCCAATAATTTTTTTAGAGAAGCGGGCAAATTTTTGATCATTTTTGAGCGTCGCCTCCAATGAGGCAAGAATGCCATTTTGCAGTTGTTCAAGGTCTATCATGCTTTGTCCGCCATCAATACGAACAGTTGAGCCTTTGTACTTTAATTGACCTGTATGGCAGGCTGCACAGGTAAGGCCTATGGAATCGCCTTTGACAGGATCTACATCCTTAGCCAAACCAACAGGTAATTTATCGGGATTCGTGTCGCTACGTTCATCGACTAAAAACCCCATTTTCCTCAAGTTAGACGCTGCGCTTAATTTTTGGCATCCTTTTTCGACTTCTAAGTTCAGGAACCAATCATAAGGTAACATTCTGGAGCCTTGCGTGGTCTGGTAAAAGGCAGCCCTTTGTTCAACGTCCCAACCCTGCTCTAAATAAGTCACTTTAGACGTTAAGTCTTTTGCGATAACCGTGCTGCTAGCAACCGCTAATACACTGCCAAAAGCAAACAAAGCCAACTTTGCATGATCAGATTTCATGATTGATTTCCAGATAATAAAAAGTTAAAGCTTAAACCAAAAGTCAGTCGACTGGTTAGAAAAATATCAAGCCATTGGTCGTGATTTTTGATAATGCCTCTATTCACACATACCGGCACTTTGGTATGCGGCCCCAGACGATTCGCTCCTGCTACTTTGGATGCTGAATGCTTACTGGAAATGCTGGCGGCGAGAGTGGCGCCAATCCCCGGGTTACGATAGCGATTTCTAAATCCTCGAACTTCCAAGAACGCCGTCGAGACAAAGTATTCGAGATTGTAGCCGCCCCAAGACAGTCCGGTTTCGTCGAGGGTTAAATCTAAGGCTCCGAAAGGCAACTGATAGGCTCCCGGTTTTATTTGTACTTCCACTTCATCCTCATCGCTGTCTTCCGGATTCGCCAGACCCTGTGCAAGCGCTTGGTTATAGAGGTCGTAGGCCAGCCGGTAACGAGGATCAGAAGCCTTGATCTGGACACTTTGACCATCGCCCGGAAACAAGAGTGACCAAGCATAAACCGCCGCCGCCAGGAAGTAGGCATGGTTATCTGTTTCTTGGGCATGCAACAACGACAATTCCGCCAATGCGAACAATTTGTCCTCGTCGCCGGTTGGTTTAAGTTCGGCGTGGAGTTCCGCCAGTACCCTTTCCGGTTCGTTTTCGAACCGATCCATCAGCCCATTTCGCCTGAGCACCGTTTTTGCGGCTTCGGAAGGCTTTCCTGACGATAGCGCATTTTCCGTATTTAATTGATAACCGGTCTGAATGTCTACCGGATCGATGCCCACTGGAGTGGCGCAACCTTCAATGAGTAAGACGATTAGACCTAATAAAGGGAGTCTGAAAAAGGCCGTGAAGGAACGAGTGATTTTGGGGGGAGCGATAGTTTTTGACATAAATGTTGACGGGTAATAATCGAGCCGTTAATGTAAAGTTTTTATGTCTATTTTCTGGTTTTCAGCCGCATAGACTCACTTCCAGGCTGCGCAGCGCATCCGACGGTGGCCGGTCAAGACATCGCTGCAACCGAGAGTGGCCTTATCCGGCACTCTCCTTGGCATCCTCCTCTTCATTTTCACGATATACCCAAGCCATAAACAATTGGTAACCCAAGGCCAACATCACCGCGCCCAGAAACAAACCGATAATGCCGCCGGTCGCCATGCCGCCTAGCGCGCCCAATAAAATCACCGGCATGGGGGCGTCCACGCCACGGCCCAACATCAAGGGTTTGAGAATATTGTCGACCATACCGGCAACCAGGGTATAAACAGTAAACATAATCGCCACCGGAGTCGATTCATGGGTGGATAACACATAGACGATGGTCGGCAGTGCAACCAGGGCGGCAGGGATTTGCATGATGCCTAACACCAAGACCAACAAAGCCAAAATTCCGGCGGCGGGAATACCTACCAGGATAAATCCAGCCCCCAGTAACAGGGCTTGAATGCAGGCGATGCCGATGACGCCTTGCGCCACGGCACGGATGGTCGAGGTCGAAAGCGCAACTAAGGCTTCTCCTTCCTCGTCTCCAGCCATTCGCTTGGTAATGGCTTTGGCCGCCGCATGGCCAGATGAGCCGTAAGCCATCCAGATCCCGGCAAGCACCAAGGCAACCAAAAACATCAAAACGCCGGTGCCGGCGCTGGCCGCATAGCCCAGAGCTTGTTTGGTGACTACGGCAATTTTGGGTTCGTATTTCGTTATCACAGCGCCCAGGTCCGAATGCGCTGACGCCCATAGCGCGTATAACTGTTTTCCCACCAGTGGCCATCCGGCGACAGATTCATTGGGCGCGGGGACTTGCAATGTTCCGCTTTGGATTTGTTTCACTAAACCGGTCGTTGAATCCGCGAAGGAAATGGCCAATAATGTGGTGGGGATTAATACGCTCAACAGTATCACCAGCACCAAGGCCGTTGCGGCACGACCGTCTTTACCCCCCATCTTGCGGGCGATTATGGTATGAAGGGGATACAGGGCCACGGCCAAAATCACCGACCATAACATCAAGCCGAAAAACGGTTTGAATATTTGATAGCAATAAACCACTAAAAAACTGATCAATCCGGCACGGATGAATAAGTCAAGCACTTTGTGCGAGATCAGCTTTTCCAACGATTTTTCGGGTAACACCTTGTGTTCGTTGTTCATCAGCCTTCTCCATTTCTCAATCAGTAAAACAGGTCATTAAAACGCAATGGGGTGAGAGTGGAACAAAGTTTTCGTGAGCTCAATAACGAGCAAAAAAAAAAGGCAGGAAAGTGTTAACTATTCCTGCCTTGTAAACCCTACATCGAGCCCTTACGCGGGGTTAATGCTCAGCTTGCGGTTTGCCCTCAACTTCCAATTGCACGCGGCGGTTATTGGCGCGGCCTTCTTCGGTATCGTTGGTGTCGATGGGTTGCGTCCAGCCATAACCGCGCGAGGTTACATTGGGCAGGTGGTGGCTGTCGACCAGATAATCCTTAACTGCTTTTGCACGGCGTTCGGACAGGTCCATATTGTGTTCGTAAGATCCGGTTTTACTGGTATGGCCTTGTACTTCAACCCTGGTATCAGGATGCTTTTTGATCGCCTCGGCGACGCTGTCAAGATTCGGATAATATTGGGGTTTAATGATGTCTTTATCGTTGTCGAATTTCACGTCGACTATCCAGCAGCCGTACTTGCCAACATGAATGCCGCTCAAAGAGTTAGGGCATCTGTCATCACAATTATTGACACCGTCGTTGTCTCCATCGAGAGTCGAGCAATCTGCCTCGACGGGCGTAGGTTCCGGAGCAAGGGGCTCGGCCTTGGCAACAGCAGGAGCCGGAGCCGGTTTTTCGCCAAACGGAATGACGAAACCGACATTGACGGTCATGTCATGAAACTCATCCGTGCCGGGCTGGACTTGCGCATTAAAATTGTTGTTGTAACGATAGCGAACATCGCTACGCAGCATAAAATTATCCATCACGTCATAGGTAAAACCAACGCCCGCTTCACCGATGAAGCCTACGCCGCTATCACCGCCGTGGCTGGTATTCATTGCGCCTAAGCCTAAAACGGCATAAGGCGAGAAGGTATCGCGAAAAAGATAATATTGCAGATCTGCGGAACCGCCGGTCAGATCCCAGTTGCCCGAATCGCCGCCAAAACCTTGGTAAAAACCCCTCGCTTCGACATTCAAATGTTCGTCAAGCATTTTACCGAGTCCCATGCCTCCGCCCCAACCATCATCAGCCCTACGATCGCCGCCGGAATTGATAAAGGTCCCGTAAGGAGCGATATACCATCGATCATCTTGATACTCGTCGGCTTGAACCATTGACAAAAAGCTCATTGCCGATAGCGAGGCAGCAGCCAGAACGTAATTTTTTCGCATAAAACTCTCTCCTGTTAAGCGCCTAGCCAAGAGATAAAATTTCCTCTGTTTAGGGGGAAATGGACAAATATTGGCTAATTATTTCGGTAAATATCAATGTTAACAAAAGACGCCTCATTTAAAAACTTAGTAAAACTACCTATTGATTATTTTGAGTCTTTTGGGAAACTCATGGGATTACAAAGAGAAGTAAGCCCTTTCCAATAAACTGACAAGGGATTTTTCATCACACCTCGTTTGTTGATGGCATAAATGATGCCGGGCTACGCGAATATTTTTTTAAGCGTTTGAAATTTATTATTTTATTTAATTTTAATGTTAACTTTTCGTCACTCAAACAATATAAAGTGTTTCTTTGCTAAGAAACTTAAATAGCTTGTTACTAAACTTATCAAAGATTACAGCCTCTACTCTTGATGTTCATTAATTTGGGGAGATTAGCGTGGAAACAGTGAATTATCCGAATTATTCCGACTTTTTGATATTTAAAATCCTATGAACTATTCAGCCGACAAAAAACAGGCTGAAGATTTTTCCCTGGTGTTGGGGGGGCCGCTCTTTCAGCTTTTTATTCACGCCGGGCTAACGACCGATGCATTGGGTTTGGTCAAGCGCCGATTGATTTTCTTTTCCCTGTTGACCTGGTTGCCGTTGCTGGTGCTTTCGCTGTTGAACGGTGAGGCGCTGGGCGGGGCGATTAAAGTCCCTTTCGTGTATGACGTGGATGTACACGTTCGCTTTCTCTTGGCCTTGCCATTGCTGTTGGTCGCGGAGCTTACGGTCCATCAGCGAATCAGGCTGGTCGTCCGGCAATTTACCGAGCGCGGGATCGTTCCAGCGCGATCCCTCCTGGAGTTCGAAGCCATTATCGGCTCTGCGATGCGCTTGCGCAATTCGATAGTGATCGAGGTATTGCTGATTGTCCTGGTATTCACGGCAATGCATTACCTCTGGTCAAGTCAGATGGCGCTCGAATCGGCTACCTGGTATGCGGCCATCGTGGATGGGCATCGCCACTATTCCCTGGCAGGGTATTGGTACGCCTATGTCAGCATTCCGATTTTTCAATTCCTCTTAGCGCGCTGGTATTTTCGCATTTTCATCTGGGTGCGGTTCCTGTGGCAGGTTTCCCGACTGGAACTGCATCTCGTGCCGACGCATCCCGACCGGGCCGCAGGACTCGGTTTTCTCGGGGGAAGCGCGGCGGCATTTGTGCCGCTACTGCTGTCTCAAGGCGCTTTGCTGGCGGGTCTGATCTCCAACTACATTTTCTATGAGGGCAAAACACTCTTGGACTTTAAACCGGAGATCGTAGTCGCCGTGATTTTTGTGTTGCTGCTCGTGCTCGGCCCCTTGTGCGTGTTCGCTCCCCGTCTGGCGCAAGCCAAACGGCAGGGTCTGCTTGAATATGGCGCACTGGCGAACCGCTACGTTCGTGAATTTGACGACAAATGGCTGCGCGGCGGAGCATCGCTGGATGAGCCACTGGTCGGCAGCGGCGATATTCAATCCTTGAACGATATGGCGGGCAGCTTTGAGGTCGTACAGACGATGCGACCGTTTCCGTTCAGTAAAACCGCTGTGCTGCAAACCACTATCGCACTACTGGCGCCGTTGCTGCCACTGACATTGACGATGATTTCCCTGGAAGAACTGATTAAGCGTTTGGTGGGGATTTTGTTATGATGCGGGAAAAGAATGAAAAGCACCGAATCGGCGACTTGGCAGTTGGAGAGTAAAAGCATGACTTGGTCTCGCAGTCTTTTAAAACGTCCTCTGAAATACCGGTGCCTGCTGGCGGGTATCGTGCTCAGTCTGCAAGGGTGTGGCAGCTTTGGACCGCCAAGCGTGGATCGCGACCGCTTCGATTACATCAATGCGATATCGAGTTCATGGAAACAGCAAACCCTGCTCAATATCGTCAAGATGCGCTATGCCGATACCCCGGTGTTCCTAGACGTGGGACAGATCATCAGCGGTTACCAGTTACAGGGGGCCTTGACGGTGGGGGCCTCGCTCAATAGCGCAAGCGCAGTGGGCGATATCGTGAACCTGGGGTCCGGGGCAACCTACACCGATCGCCCGACCATCACCTACACTCCTCTGACCGGTGCTCACTTTATGCAAGTCATGATCACGCCGATTCCGCCTCCGAACTTATTAAGGCTTTCTCAGGAAGGCTGGCCCATAGATATGCTTTTACAGATTGGTGCGCAATCGATTAACGGCCTCTCGAATCGCAAAGGCGGAGCGCGAGGCCATGCGGCGGAGCCCGATTTTGTCAGGCTGTTGGCGGCCTTGCAGCGTCTCCAGAGCTCGGGCGTTCTCGGATTGCGGGTGGAAGTGTCCAAGGAATCGAAGCAGGAGGGTACGGTAATGGTCATCAGTCAGAAGGATCTTCCACCCGAAATCCAGGCCGATCGAGATCGGGTCAGGAAGCTGTTAGGGTTGCGGCCGGATCTTCAGGAGTTCAAGGTCGTCAGCGGCACGTTGTCCGGAAAAGATGACACGATCGCTATCCAGACCCGTTCCGGCTTCCATATCCTGAATCTATTGGGTTCAAATGTCGAAGTGCCGCCCGAGCACATTGCGGAAGGCCGTACTTATCCGCAGATTGTGGAGCCGGCAGAAACCCAGTCGCTGTCGCCCTTGATTAAGATTCATGCGGAAAACTCATGCTCGGCTGATGCTTTCGCCGCGGTCAAATATCGCGACTATTGTTATTGGATCGACGACCGCGATTACAGGTCAAAGGGCGTCTTTACCTTCCTGATGATCATCATGACACTGGCGGAAACAGGTGAAAAAGCCCAGCCGCCGGTGGTCACGATTCAGGGGAATTGAGTCGTGCAATCGGGCGTGCCGAGGCGAATAATTGGGGGGGATGAAATCATGCGTGCAGTGCATCAGCCTTCCTGTCCGGATGCCCATAGTTGGGTGCCGAAAGCCGTTCTGCTACTCGCCTTGGCCTTGGGTGTGAGCGGCTGCAACTTACTCAAAACGACCCTGGAGTTGCCAGAGAAGGGTATCCGCGCCCTGTTTCGGGAAACCGAGGCGACCGATCCCGTCGAACTGCAATCCCAGTTGCTCCGCATTGCTGACAATTCTATTGAGTCACTCAATCTCGCTATCGGCAAGTTGCAGCGGGAAGATGATAAGGGCACCCGAAGGCGTACTCTTTTGAGGCGCCGTATCAGCGCTACCAATGATATATTGGCCATCGTTACGGGGGCCAATACTTATGCCAACCTCCTCGATATGACCATCCTGGCCAGCTTGAACCGGATGAATGTCGAGGATTATTGGATACCCAAGTTTTACGGCGAATCCGCCAAACCTTATTTGCGCGCCTCGCAAGAGATTGAGAAAGAGATGTGGCGGATCGCCGCGACGGCGCTAAAAAAAGAACAGCTTGTGGAACTGCGCGCAGCGATCAAAACGTGGCACGAGCAACATCCGAATGTGCGTTCACCGAGTGATCTCGGATCGCTTAGCTTTGCGTCCGAAGTCGCACAAACCAACCGCAGTTCCCGCCAAGGCATAACCAGCAGTGTATTCAATCTGCTCTCGATCGACCCCTTGATGGGACTCGACCCCGCCACGCGCGAACTGGCCAACACTCGGCTGTTCGCGGAACGCGGCTTGTTCTTGGCTAGACACATGCCGACCCTGATCCGTTGGGAAACCGAGTTGCTGATATTGCAGACGGCGGAGATGCCGCAGATGGAAAAACTGCTCGGCAGCGCCAGCCAACTGTCCGCATCGGCAGACCGCTTCAGCCAGACCGTGGAGAGTCTGCCGGGATTCATCAGCGCCGAGCGCGAACAGATCGTCCAGGCCCTGGACAAGCACGAACCGGGACTTACCCGTCTCGCCGGACAGACCGAGAAAGCACTGGACGCGGGCAAACAGATGTCCGATGCGTCAACAGCCACCTTGAAGTCTTTTCAAGATGTGGTTCGGCAACTCCAAGCCTGGCCATCGAACCCGAACGCCGAGCCGTTCCGGATCAACGACTACACGGCCGCCGCAGCGCAAATCAACGCCTCCGCGCAAGATTTGGTCAAATTGCTGCAAGTTTTCGATCAGACCCTGGCTTCCGGCCGGATTGACCAACTGTCAACCCGATTGGGCGGGGCGGTCGGGCAAGCACAGGCCAGCGGCAAGGCATTGGTGGACTATACGTTCAGGCAAACCTTGTTTCTGGGTTTGATATTGATAGGTTCCGCTTGTACGATGGGTCTGGCTACGGCGGTTGCTTTTTGGAAGTTAAAGAAGAAATTTACTTGAAGATTTCACCGGGAATCATTTTTCCCCTGAAGACCTGCCAGGATTGAAACCTGGCAGGTCGGGCGCTGAGT